>Ga0222718_10000609_pt1 | contig 36516 bp, 55 predicted proteins | sample C33_27DmetaG_FD_165045 | JGI IMG/M metagenome (GOLD analysis project Ga0222718, IMG submission 165045) | Estuarine water microbial communities from San Francisco Bay, California, United States - C33_27D | ecosystem: Environmental > Aquatic > Marine > Unclassified | place: USA: California...
GAAATTCAATACTTTGATAGTATGACTGTTGCACTAGACAATGTAAGAAAACGTGTTGCAAGTATTGATGACCAACAGATGAGCGATACTATTCAGGCTCAAGAAGACAGTCTTGCTAGTACTGTTGCTAAATATGTAACAGCAAATAAAGATAAAGCACTGCAAATTGAAGGTGGTGAACAGGACATTATAGACGCTGCAAAAAGAAATGAATACAAACCGGGTAGTATTATAGCATACAAAGAAGGTGATACTACTCTTTATGCACTATACACTGGTACTCAGTTGATATTCTAATGGCAGAAATTAAAGTCCAAAGACTTCTGAATAAAAAGGAAGATGAAGAGGAACAGGTTTCCCAACAAGAGAAGCCTAAAACTTCCGGCAAATTAAAAGTGTCACGTATAATGCGTGATACTCCTAATGATGTGTCTACTAATCCTGTTGACGAAGCTGCTATAACTGACGTTCCAGAGATAGATGAGTCACCAGAGCAGTATTACTTGCGTACTGGTGAAGCACCTGCTGGCTATAGGTACGTTCCCAGCGCACCTGTCAGTGATATTCCCGAAGAAAATGTAAAGTTAGAACGTACAGGCGTACCCTTATCTGCCACTGAACAGACAGATAAGCTATTCGGCTATGAGAAAACTGCAGAAGCATACGAACTGGCTACATCAGACATTGATTTGATGAAGGCTATCGGCTCAGATAAATACATTGAAGAGAATATACCAAAGCCGTTGCAGAACTTTGCAAAGGGTGTAGCATCACTTGGTGATGTACCATTAAGAGGCTTGATAGTAGCTGCTGAAGCTATTGGTGAGACAACACAGGATGCTGGTGAAGCTATCACTCGTGCTGTACACGAAACCTTTACAGAAGATAATAAGATACTGGGTATGACAGGCAAAGAGATATTGCCGTTTGACCCTGAAACAGCAGGTAAGAAGTTTGCCCGTGACCTAAGTATGATGGTTGAGATGGCAGAGGCCGTACCTGCAGTTGGTGCTGCTACAGGCATAGCTGGTGCAACAGCACAGAGGGCTGCACTTAAACCCTTAAAGGAAGCAAAGAAGTCTGCTGAGATAGTTGCTAAAGCTGAAGCACGTAAACTGCGTATCTCTAAAGCAAGAGCAGCTACGGCTGATGAAATTGCTGAGAGACAGGCACGTGCAGCAGAAACAGCAGCAGCTAATCGTGATATATCAGATGAACTTATTACACAGTTTGAGGAACGCACAGGTAAAACTGTATCCAATGTAGTTGATGGACACAAAGTGTTGGATGGTGAACTGGCACGTAGGGCTGGTGTAGAAACAGCAGAAGAAGTATCACAGGCTAATAAAGGAACTGTGCGTGAGTTCCTAACAGGTGATAGTAATCAGACTGAAGCTGCATTGCTTGCTGGCATGGGTGATGACATTACACAACCTCTCCTAAAACCAGAGAAACTGGATGCTCTTGTGGCTACAGTAGCTGACCTAAAGAAAAAGTATCCCGGTGCATTTGACAATGACAAGACAGTTATTGACAATCTATTTGAACTGACAGTCAACAAAGAGTTACTTGCTGGTGACGAACTGATTGATATGCTCAACAAGTATAACATTAGCTTTGAGGATTATATTCTAACTGTCGTTGGCTCTGGTTCAGAAGCAGGTAAGGTACTGCAAAAGCTGTCTCAGATTAAACGTATGCGTCCTACTAATGAAATGATTGCTATGCAGGAAGCTGCTACAAAGAACGCAGCAGGTGCAATACGTAAGACTATCATGCGTGTTGAAAACATTCGTAGAGGTGGGCTTGTATCTCAGCTTGCTACAGCTTCACGTAACTTGCAGTCAGCTGCTATTCGTGCGCCACTGGAAGGCTTTGGCAATGTCATGGACAATGCTCTGTATCAGTTATCTGAAGAGGGTGTAGGTGCTGGACTAAAAGAACTGGGCAGTTTCAGTAACTGGAAAGATAGCTTCCGGCATATGAAGTATATGTTCGGGCCTGAAACACGTCTTGATGCGAAAGACTATGTAGACTTTATATTAGAGCAGCCTGAACTTGCAGGACAAGCAGACCTGCTGTTTAATAATATTAACGAGATACAGAAGCTAACAGGGCGAGGTGAAGGCGGTGCTATTGATACCACACTCAGTGTTCTTGAAGATGCGGTAGATGTAATAAACACACCCAACCGTTGGCAAGAACATCTGATTCGTAGGGGTGCTTTCTTAGCTGAATTAGAAAGGCTAACCAAACGTGAGTACGGCATTGACCTGATTGACACAATCAACAAAGGTCAGATACGTGACTTGTTAAATGATGCAAGCAGCGTAAGACCAAAGGATGCTAGGTCATTCATGGATATTATGGAAGAAGCTACCAACAGGGCTTTGGACATTACCTATGCCAAGCAACCTGAAGTACCTGTGTTTCGTTCCACCTCACAGTTTATTGTGCGTAATGGTTTGACTGTTGTATTACCCTTCCCACGCTTTATGTTTAACAGCATGGAATTGATGGGGCAATATGCCGGTGGTGCATCCATACCATTAGCACGTAAGATGATGAGTATTGTTACACTAGGTAAAAAGGGTAGTGGTAAGCTGACTATGAAAGACCGTCAGCGTATCTCACGTAATATACAGGGTATAGCTGTAGCTGGTGCAGCATATCAGTATCGCACATCAGAAGAAGCACCGTCTGACTATAAGCTGTTAAAAACTGGTGACGGTACAGCGATGGATGTAACACCTCAGTACCCAATGCGACAGTTTATGTATATTGGCGAAGCAATGAAACGTGCAGTAGATGGTACGTTTAGTGACTGGTTTAAGGCTAAAGAGTTTGCTGAAACATTTATAGGTACTAACATTCGTGAGGGTGTAGGGCAAAGCCTAATACAAGAGATTGCTGACTTAGCTACTGGTGTAGACTTAACTAATGAAGAACAGGCTGGGCGTTTACTTGGTAGGTCACTGGGTAACTACCTGTCTACATGGGCTGTACCATTCGCACAAATTATTGAAGCAGAACGTGCTACAGGTATTCGTGGCACACAGTATAAAGACACTGCTGAAGACCCGACATTAGACTTTAGCAGTAGCTTTATGAATGAGTTGTCTCGCCCATTCAGACGCTTTGAATCAGCAGAAGCTGAAGCAGCTAGACCAAAGCGTGAGTTCTTATTTGCTGAAGAGAAGTCTCGTGTAGCACCACTGTTCCGTGTTATCGGTGGTATCAATCTTGCTACCGTAGACGATGAGTATGGCGAGTATATTGGTAGCTTTGGATATACTGACTATGAGTTAGGTAGTAAGTCTAAAGTGCCTAGCATACGTAGGTTTGAGAATACAGTAGTGCGTGATGCATTGCCTGAGATTGTAGAGGCAGCACGTATATATGAAGAGAGATTACGCAATCAATATCAACTGGCTAGTGATAAAGTAAAGGAAGAGTTTACTGAAGATAAGTATGTGTCTAGTCGGATACGTCCATACATTAAATCACAGATACAAAGTGTACGTAAACAAGTATCCGATGGTAAGACATTATCTGCTGAAGCACCTGAATATGCAGAGGCAATGCTTACATACAGAAGATTGCCTAAAGAAATACGTACAGCAGCTAGTGTTAAGTTTGTAGAGCAGTATGATAGAGAGCCTGATGGTACTGACTATAAAGATTTGATGCGGCTAGTTGAGATAGGTAAAGCGTACAAAAGTGCATACAAATAATAAAGGGGGCTAAACTGCCCCCTCTACTTTATATAGATAGTATATGAAACCGAAGTAACATATGCAGACTATTGTGTTTGTAACCATATCCAAAAGTCTCCCGGTCCTGTGCGTATGCAATCGCATACTGTGTTAATGATAGCCATGCTTAACATATAACCAAACCACATGGCTATCACTCCAATGCATAGGTACAATAGTACCCTACCTATTATCTCCATCACCCCCAAGTGTACCTCGCTCACTTCGTCCTGACAGTTTAGAGTAATTCTCAGAAGCAATATCAGAAAGATTGTAACCCAAGTCATGTGCCAAAGCTGCACAATACCATAAGACATCTCCAATCTCCGCTGCTATTTCAATCTTCTTTACTTCAAATGCTTCCTTGTCTGCCCCATCCCTGATGAACTTCTTTACTTTGTTGGCAACCTCACCAGCCTCACCAGCCAAGCCAAGCGCAGGATAAAGTATCCTGTGCGTAGCTGGGTATATGGCGAACTTAACAGACTTTCGTTGGTATTCATTCATTTCCATGTCTTTGTATTTCTCCTTCATCCACTGTTTAGCTTGCTGCTCTATGCTCATTCTCTAACTCCACAAGTATAGCATCTTCGTAGGGTATATGGAAGAAGTGTTCTCCCGGTTCAATGCGCCAGCCCTGCGCTTCTTTCACTTCAGATGAAGCCAGTAACGTATCCTTGATACGCCATGCCTGTTTACAATCCCCACGTATCACATAGAAGTTAAAGAATGTATTCTCATCCTGTACCTCTGCAAACTTGTTGATGAGTTTGTGCTTACGATAAGGGATGCGTATCTCCTTCCATGTAGTATTCCAGTCACCTTTCCACTGGTTCTTCATCTCTACTTCACTGTAATAAATATTGCCATTCTTCTCACTCTTGATGTCAAAAGAGTAGTTCTCTTCTGATTCCAGAATAGTGTGTCCATTCCTCTCAAGATAATCAATGATTGTTTCCTTTGCGAGTGAGTCATTCTTACGATATGAAGATGGTCTAAACTTTCTGTTCACTGCTCCTTTAATTGGCTGTAACATATTACTTCTCCTTTCCTTTAAATCTGTGCTTGAAGAACACAATCATATTTATTCCTGTGTTAATGGTGACCATTGCTAACAGCCACCATTGCCACCACAGTAATGTAAACTGCCCACTATCCTCTATCACAGTTTATCTACGTCTTCGTTAAACAGTTTGGTATCAACAAACACTTGATTAAGTTTAGCTACGTGTGTGCTGTCCACTGTTCCTGTTATATTGAAGTGTGTCTCACCCCAAGTAGACAGAGACAGCATCAAATCTTCTGGTTCAAACTTTGATGCAATCTCTTGAAAAGCATTTGATGCAGCCTCTGCACTCTTGGTGTTCGTGTCAAATCTAATGTTCATTATCTTGTCTCTCCTTTTCTTTCAATTTCAACCATTCTTCATAACACGGATGACCTTTGGTTGGATTGTGTATAACCCACCCTTCACCTTGTTTCCACACTACACTCATGCTGCACTAATGTCCACTACTTCACAGACACCTGCAGTACAGGCTAACTCACGACCACCTGAAGTGCTGTCCTCTTTTTCAAAGTCTTGCAGCTTAGACCAGTCAATTGACTTAGGCATCTTACGCATAGCTTCTTTATACTCAGCAGCATCAATGTCCTGATAAGGTGCTTGCTTGTATGTATGCTCACTGAATGGCAGGAAGCTAATACCTGACACTTCATCAAAGTGTTCATACACCCATGAACCTACATCCATCCACTCATGTTCCTTTACAGAGATAGTGACAGATGGTTTGTGTTCACACCAATGACGTTGATACTTTAGCCATAGGTCTAGCTGCTGAATAGCTGTCATCTCAGTACGTGTTACCGCAGCTGTAGGCGACTTCATTGGGAAGCTAAACACTGTAGTTGAGTCAGGCTTCATGACATCAGGCTCTGCTGGGATACCAGAAGAAATCATGAACTGCGTCAATGGGTCTTTGTTATCGCCACGTACAGTACGAATGTAGTATGGATTGTGACGAGCATGAATACCTGACGCACTATCCACTAGCTGTGACACTGTACCTGATGGCTTAACACAAGTGATTGCTGCAGATACAGGGATACCAATCTGATGTGCAACAGATTCATTCGTATTGACAGCCACCTGCTTTAACTCTTCCAATACCTCATCAATGTTCATGCCATACTGTGCGCTTTTGCCTGACAGGATGTCATTATCCATGATACCTGTTAGTGATACACCCAGTAAGCGTTCTTCCTCTGTGTTATCCTTCCATATCTTACGCAGATATTTGAAGTCAGTCAGCGTGGATTGTAACGTACCCAGAATAGTAGCCAGTCTAACCTTCTTTGCTAGGTCTTGTACGTTATCCGTAGAACGTGCAACTACCTCAGACAAGTTACAGAACTGATATGGACGTAATATAATTTCACTACAAGGGTTACATCCGAAATCATGTTCCGCATCTCTTCGTCCATTCTTAGCTGCTTGCTTCTGTGCAGACTGACGGTTAAAGATACCACGTTCACCTGACTTACTTTCATACAGTGATAGCCATTCACGCATGAATGTACCCATCTGTGGCTTCTCTTTGTAGGCAACGCTGTTGTTCGCAAGCGCACGTTGTCCTTCGTTCTCCCACCATTGACCTGCTTTAGCATGACGCATCTGGTCATCGTTCAGGTTTGATAGGCTGATGAGTGCGCTGCGTCTGACCCCACCGACAACTACAACCTCACCAATCTTACACATGATGTCATGACACTCAATAGGATACAGTCTACGATTTTTTGCACCCTTGAAGATATCAATGATAAACTCAAACAACTCTTCCAATGGAGCAGGGCCAGATGCTCTACCTCCAAATGTTTTGAGCCTTGCACCTGCAGGACGCACCTCTGATACATCCCACTGTGGTATCTGTCCTGCATACAGCATAGCAATCAACTCACGTAGTGACTTAGCCCAACCGGGTCTGCTATCACCTACCTTGATTACTGTGCCTGTGCTGTGCATATCTTCATTCACGATAGGCAGCTTCTCAATGTGATGACGTTCTACTGAGAAGCCAACACCTGTGCCACACATCAGGATATACATTGTTTCGTCAAACGCACGTGGGCTATCCACTGGTACGTATGAACAGTTATAACCACCAACATGGCAGCGGTCTAGTGCAGGGCCAGATGTCATCAATGCCCTCATGCTAGGCATAATCTCTTGATTAAGTACAGCCTGTTCTAGTTCGTTACGTGTGCTGTCATCCATCTTGTAGCTATGCTTCTTCTCAAGATGCTTCTGCATATAATCAAAGTAACGGCCTACTGTCTCAGGCCAAGACTCACGCCTTTGGTCATCTTCTTTCCACCTTGCGTAGCGAGACAGTGCTATGAAGTTCTGGTAGTCTGTAGGTAAATAATTACTAATGCTCATAGGGTCACTCCTGTAGTGTTCTTATGTTTTTAATACGTACACCTTCTATATCATAGAAGTATTCCTGTACACCTTCCTCTAATTCCTCTGCCACATTCTCATCTGCTGGCACTGGATACTCTTCGGGGTCTACATCCATTGTGATAAACATCTTAACTCTTATCATCGTAGTAGCCCTCTACTTCCGTTGTCAGTTTGTCCAGATACCATCGTGCTTTCTTCAGGTCTTCTGTACCATTCTTATAACGGTAACGCCACAGATACTTCATGATGTTGCCTTGTAAGTAGAACTCAAACCCATCACCAAGTGCTGCAGCAATGGCATCAATACATTCAATACCAGCCTCGTTGTAGTGAGGTGGACTGTTGACCATATCCACCCCACCATATGCTTCCTTACCCGCTTTCTCATACTCTTCGTCTAGCTGTTTCATAATATTCATATAGCTTGTCATCACGCACTCCCTTTTGTCTTCGTACCAAAATCAATGGTGATAATATTATCATCCCTGTCCACAACCTTTGGACTCTCCTCAAGTTCTACCATGTATTCAGGTTCATTGTCAACATATTTAAGTACGTATTCATGAACTAATTCACGTAGCGTCTCATTACTTTCCATGATTGGTACAGTGGAAGCTAACATCTTACAGAAGTGCATAAGCTGTCCATAGTCTTCATCATCAAACGAGTTCTCAGGTTGTGTTATCAGGGCAATATCTATCTCCCCATTCCATGAACCCTGAGTATCTTTATACGGCCTGATACGAATAACGAAATCATCTTCGTGCATCTTCATCAATTCTTGGTCATCCATGTTCACTATCTCCTTTTAATCTTACCACCACCGAAGCTAATAAACTTGGGATGTTTGTTCTTGCCTTTCTCTTTCAGCCAGTCTTCTGGTATGATACGGTCATAGCATCTAAAGCCATACTTATCACACCACTCACCGTATGTAGACTTAGCACCTTTACGTAGCTTACGTCTGCTGTTCTCAAAGACAAATCGTATATCAAGATTAGGATGTTGCCGTTTGATGGCTAGATGTTTGCGCCTGTCTGCGGCAGTGAACATTCCTTTTGTCTCAATGATAATTCCGTTTGGAAGCACGAAGTCTGGTGTATAGGTACGGTAGGCTAGGTCTTCCCATTCTATCTTAATACATTCGTAACCAAAGTCAACCTTTAGTTCTTTAAGATAGTCTGATATCTTGACCTCTAAGCCAGACCGATACCCATACTTACGTGCTGCCTTAAACTGTTTGAAGTTAGGCGGCATCGTATTCCTCTGCTAGTTTAATGTAGGAAACAATCTTAGGGTCACGTGCCTTAGACTTAACGGCAGGTAACTCTTTCATGTCAGGCCAACAGGTATGTCTGTATGAACAGAACGTGCAGTTCTTATTCAATACCAGATTGCCTGTCTCTTTACCATTGAATGTTTCCTTCTCTGGTTCAAAGCATCGTACCAAGTCATCTTGCAATGCCCTGTCAATGTTCTCCTCAATGTTTGCTAACTCCTTGTCTACGTCCAGTCCTTCTGCTGGCACATACTTGAAGTCACCGTTGGCTTTGTTTACAACCCACCAGCCGCCAACTTTCTTTCCTGATGCTGCTGCGTATCCTGCAAGCTGTCCGACATAACCAAAGCTGTCACCGCTGGCAAGAGTTTCATAGGACTCAAACTTGTTTCTGTATGACCAGTCGGAAGCCGATTTAATATCATCAACTGCATCCCGAATGACAATATCATATGTCCCAGAAATAGAATGGTCAGGCAACTCCAGAGTAACCTTTTTGCTATCTTCATATTCCACTCCTGCTTCTTTAAGTAAACCTTTGAACACTGCTTCTACGATATCGCCAAGCATCATGTTCATTACGAATGTTGTAGGGCGAGGCAACGCTGTCTCTGGCTTGTTCTTCTCAAACCAAAGCTGACAGGATGGCCTACCTATGTTAGACATACGTAAGCCAAACCCATCACGCTTGTTGCCCCCACCGAACTGACGCTTTAGTGCATCCGATACATCCTGTGCAACTTGCTGGATAGTATCATCGGACATGGTGGTAGTACCTTTGACAGCACTCTCCATGTACTGATACAACGCCATTTCAGCAGGGTGGTTCATTATGCTACCTCTACTTCATCATCAATATCAACGTCTACAACGCCATCAATCTCTAACTCATCCAGTTCAGCATCAGCCTTGCTGGTAGCCTTCTCTGCATAAGCATTGATGATGTACTCGTTATAGTTCTCTACCCATGACATGAAGTCTCCAAAGGTTTCTTGCTCTTTGTCTGTAAGGTCAAGAGTGTTAGTCAAGTCCAGAGACATGATAGGCAGGTAGAAGCTGTTACCATTAGGTAGCTTACGCTCCTGTGTGTTACCAGTCATGATGTGCTGCACAGGATAACGCTTCATCTTATTCAACTTGGTGAATAGCTGACCCACATCCTTGTATGCATCACGGTTCTCAATCTCCCAGATGAAAGCAGTCTCAGGTACTTCAGCAGGATTGCCATTGGCATCCACAGCATCAACCAGTTCAACTGTACCCAGCACAACACGGACACGTTTAATCTGCTTGATTAGTTCCTGTGTCTTATCTGGCAGTGACTTGAAGTCAGCGATATAACCAGCAGGTTTACCACAGTTAAAGCCGCCATCGTTATCCTTCAGGTCAATGTTCAGGTTGTTAGCCATCACAGTCTTAACGTAACGATTAGGATTACCGCCACTACCCATAACAAACTTCTTGTACATGAAGCGTTGCAGGTAAGGACGCATCTTGATTGACGTACCGTAATAGGTAGGCCCATCAGGGATGTCCAGCTTATATGTACCACCCTTCACTAGAATCTTATCAGACCCCAAGATAGGTGAATGGTTAATGCGAAGACGAGCCAGTGTGCTGGACTGCTTCTTTGAAGAACCCCCTTCAGCATCAATGCCCATAGCGGCTGCCATTGCTGCGAAGTTGTTGGTATCAATAGTTGTGATTTGTGTCATGTATTTATCTCCTTATACAGTTTTCAAGTTTCATAGTTATATCAGATAACATCTTTGGTGTCAAGCCAATTATCACCTATCTTTGACTCTAGCAGAAGTGGTACATTAAAGTCAATACCCCATCTTAGTTTAATCAAATCAGGTAACTCATTGTTTGTTTGATTGATTATGTCAATGACCTGCCTTTCTTCATCAGGGTGTACATCAATCACGATACTGTCATGTACAGTATTTACCACACATGACTGCATACCGTCAAGTAGTTTATCAATATGAAGTAGTGCGATAGGCACAATGTCTGCAGTAGCGAATGACTGCACAGGGTAATTCTTTATCTGTGTAAAGTGTGATACCCTGCCATTGTGTTTACGAACTACATCCGGGAAAGCAAACTCACGACCAGATGGTGTAGTAATCTTACGTGTGTTGATAGCTTCCTTTGCTAGTCTTGAGTGCCACTCTGACACTCCTTTGTATTTGTCGTTGAAGTGTGTGTAGTACTCTGCTTCCGCTGGTGTTCTGCCAAAGCCTGTTGCTCCATAGAGTGGCGCAAACGTATGCGCTTTCGCATCCTGTCTAGTCGTAGGTTGACCAGCATCAGTAATAACTTTAGCGGTATATGAGTGTACATCAAACCCAGTAGATACTTCTTCAATTGCTACTCCATCCTGTGATAAATATGCGGCAGTGCGAAACTCTAGCTGTGCCATGTCAGCCTCAAGTATCTTGCCACCATTGAACCTAGATACGAACACCTTCTTAACAGGGAACGTACCGCCTCTTGGCATATTCTGCATATTGGGGTCAGCCCCACTGAACCTGCCTGTTGATGTGCGATGCTGTAGTAATCTTACGTGCAGCTTGCCATCAGGCTTAGTGAACATACGTATGCCCTCAACGAATGACGAGAGATACGTATCTACAGCAGATAGTCTGCGTACCTTAGACAAGAAGTCTACAGCAGCATCCATGCCCTTGCCACGAGCAGCACCCTCAAGTATCTCAAGGTTCTGCTTGCTTGTACTGAAGCCATTGGCACTTGCCCACTTAGCACTTGGTGGTTTGAACTTCAGTCCAGCCAAGTCTTTAGTAGGTACAAACAAATAACCAGACCCACCACAATGTGAACATTTATTTGGTTTAGCAAATGGTGTTCCATCTTTCTTTACCTTTCTAATGTATCCAGTGCCAGTACAAGGGGAACACTGCTCTGCCTTAGTCTTGTACACACGTTCCGTGCCACCTGCAATCAGGCTGCGGAAGTCTGCATCACCCATGTAAGGGTCAATAGCATTACCCCAATACTGCTTATCAATAATCTTACGTCCATAGATTACCCAAGATAACTGCTCTGGACTATTAAGATTGATAGGGCTATCGCCCATAAGATTCCTAACGTGTGCTTGTAACTCATGTATCAATGTCTCCTTCTCTTGCAAGAACTCGTCATGTACTTCCTGTAGTGCTTTCATATCTACAGTAAACCCACGCTGATACATACGTGCCAGTGTGACACATACTTCGTTAGTAAGCACGACACTGTTCATAAGACCAGCATCATCCGGTAGGTTAAGTCTGTACATCTGCTTGTTGGATAACTCCTGTGTAGCATGGATGTCAGCAGACAGGTACTCTGCCAGCTTATTGTATTCCATGTTGTATGCTGTACCACCTTTGGCTAGGTGTTCCTTCAAGCTATCCTGCTTCTGTGTGTCCAACTCGTAGCGTTCAGCACAAGCCTCAAGAGACAGTGGCTCTTTGATACCACGTTGTAACACGTACTCTGCAAGCATGGTGTCAAAGACAGGGCCAGTGTATGTAAAGCCTGACTCCCACAACCACAATAAGTCGTGTGCTGCATTGTGCATGATAAGGACAGTAGCTTTGTCTAGCCATTCCTGTACCAATGCGTGTCCGTTTGGTGTAGGTGGACAGTCCTGATGGTCAAATGTGACCAGTCTTTCTTCACCAGTATCGGTAAGCATACCGACCATAGTGAGAGAGTTGTCTGGCTCAAAGGGGTCAAGGTGTAATTTACCATCCCTCTTCTGCCCTACATTCTCTACGTCTAGTGTTATCTTCATCCTTCATACCTCGCTGTCTTGTAGTCTAACTCTACGTTGACCATACCATGCCAGCCATTCAGCTTGTTCTTAACGATATTGATATGCCGCATAGGGCTATCTTCTTCCTGCCCTTCTACTGTAGCGGCCTTACCAATCAGTATCATAAGGTCAGCCTCTGCTGCCTTACCTGTACGTGAACCTTCCATCATGGACTGGTTAAGTGTTGTACGTCCTTCTGCCTCTGCTGATAGCTGTGACATATAGAATACAGCACAGTCATACGTCTTTGCTAACTGTCTAGCATAAATAGCACAGGCTTTCAAGGCTTCATCTGGTCTGGCGTAGCTACCTGCTACACCGAACTTATCACCCATGTCAAGCACCAGTATGTCAGGCTTGTATGCTTTACATACAGACTCAACCCACGGCATATCACGACCACCTGCATCTTTAATCTTGATGTTATTCATCACAGGTTCATACAATGCTTTAGCCTTGCCCATGTTATCTTTAATCTCACGAGCAGTCATACCAGTGGCGGCAGTCAAGTATCTTGCACCGACACGATGGGTAGGCTCTTCGTTACATAGGATAACACAGGTAGCACCCTGATGTGCAAACCCGCCCGGTGCAGCAATCAAGCTGGCATGAAATGATGTCTTACCAGTGTTAGGTCTAGCACCTACCTCAATAAGCTGACCACCACTCACGCCCTCTACCTTACGTGTAAGGGCAGGTAAGTTGAATTGCCAACGTGCTTCCAACTCAGCTTTAGCCATCAGTGTTTCAATGCTGATGTCATCCCACTCAATGTTAAGGTTAGGCACGAAGTCATCACCATATCTCTCAAGCAGGTTACGTAGTGTCTCAAGTGTAGTAGCATCACCATTGACCATATCAAAGCCAATGTTAGCTACGTCCTCGCCAACTACCTGCTGGAATAGTTTGGACAACACCTCTTGTGCTATGTCACTACCCATTGGCTGTTCTTTCTTAACCTGCGCAAACAGGCTAGAGAAGGCTTGCTTCTGTGCAGTAGTCAGCGTTGGATTGTTGGACATGAACAGTGCCTCAATCTCGTCAGGTGTAACGGTGCGTTCATACCTATCCATTGCTGTATCAATTGCCTGTTTAATCTTACGTACATCCTTACTGAACAGGCGGTCAGGACACTTAGAACCACGATGGTCATCGTAGAACGACTTGTCCATAAGGCTACGTATTAAAGATAGTTCCATGTTGTTAATCTCCTATGTGGGTTAGGTTGTGTAGGTCTGTTGGATTACGATATTTCAAATCATCTGTCAAGCGTAAGACACGAACATTATCTACATAACCTCGTAACTCTTTAGCCATAGCCAGAGTCTTTGGCAGTGCATCGGGGTCTAATGCAATTACTGCCGTTGAGAACTGTGCGAGATACCTCTTGTGTGATTCGGACAAAGACGTACCCAACACGGCAACCCCACACCATACGTCATTACCTACAACTGCAGCACTCACACAGTCCTCAACAACTACAGCGACCTTACCATAACCATGAGTGTATGGCAAGCCACTATTTCCGTATCGCTTCCACTTAGGTAGGCGGTGTGTCATAGCACGACCTGTGCCATCCACAATCTTACCTTCATGCCTTACTGGAAATACGACACGTTGTTCTTTCACATCATACATAAGACCTAACTCTTCTGCGTCAAGGTCATACAATTCACTAGCCCACTCTGCCACATCAAAGTTATATGGCACAATGTATTCTGGCAGGGTGAATGTTTCCTGCGATGCGAACTCTTCAGCATTACCAAAGCCAGCACGTATATCATCAACAGATAGATGAACACGAGTACCGCCCTTGATATTACATGAAGCCTTGTAACAATTCCACACGAGAGAACCCATGTTATTGGTCACTGTAAATGTTTTATAGCCACCACAATTAGGACAATTCATTCTCTTTGTTTGTCCATTAGGTATATCTATATCACTTATAGTGTTTAATATATTATTATACATATATCACTCTCCTGTGCGGCATTTGTCTATGCTTATATCATGCATTTTACGTGTGGTCAATGCATAATTTGCACTCTCATACGTATTTTTCATGTATGGTTTAACTGACTGTGGGTTACTATGTCCTGTAACCGACATGATTTGTGCCATACCGACACCAGCTTCAACCATTTCAGTTGTGCCTGTCCTACGCATATCCATTAGCCGTAGTTCCTCAGACAGCCCAGCAAGCCGCATGACTTGCCTACCTGCTTTGGACAGTCTCTCTATACTGTAAGGGTGATAAGAGCCACCAGCAGGGCGTGGACGAGGTGCAACATACTGTTGAAAGCCGAAGTCATCATGCTGTTGCTGTAACATAGCGCACAGGTCATCTGATATAGGCAGTGTAACCTCTGCTCTACGCTTGCTCTGCTCAAGATACAGCTTCTGCTCATCAAAGTCTATCATATCCCATGTGAGCATACGCATATCACCCAATCTCTGACACCACTCATACGCCATGTGAACAATCAGACCTATGCTCCTGTAATCAAACTCACTGTAGCACACATCAAGGAACTTCCTGATGTCATCCTCTGACCATACAACCTTGCGTTGTTTAGGTGTCTTACGCTTGATGTTGGCAAAGGGATTGATGGTTGTATATTCCATCTCCATTGCATACCTATACACGATGGATGCAACTGTGCATACGTGATTGGCAAGAGAGATGCCACGCTTGACCCATTCTTCATATGCGTGTTTGGCTTGCTTGCTAGTCACATCATCGTATGCCACATCACCAAACTCATCAATCAGTATGCCAAGAAAGTATCTATAGTCCTTCTGACTACGCTCTCTCAACATACTGAAATCGTTAGAAGAATAGTATGTCAATACTAAATCTTCAACTGTTTTCATTTCCTAAATCCTCTTTAATTCTATCCTTCCTGATAAACACTTTATCTTGATAAGCAGCTATCAATTTTACTCCCATACTTTTCTGTTCGTCTGTTAGTTTTCCAGCATGGACAGTGAGCGTTCCATCTTTCTTCCTATTAACAGTCGGTGTCTTGCTATCTAACAGCATTACATTACCAGTGGTTGTATCTACAACAACTAGGTCAATAGGCCCACACGAGCCTACATTCCTAAACACTTCCCATCCATCTCGCATAAAGCGTAAGCATATATCTATTTCAGATATATCACCTACCCTGCTAGGACTATGTTTGATTTGTTTCATGCTGCAATTAACTCCTTAAACTGCTTGCTCTCAATCCACTGTGACACCTTGTTCTCACGTTGGAACATAGACACAGCACCTGTATCCTTGCCAGTGTTACGAAGGTTGAACCCATTGCGTTCATCAGCATGGCTAGAATAGTTAGTGAAGGCAGAGTATAATGCCCACACATTCTGACCACGAACACCAGCCTCTTGATTATATAGGCTGAACATCTTCTCTGCCATGCGGTCAGACTTTAGCAATGACTCAAGCATAGCTTTGACATCACCCACATACAGAGGCTTGTTAGCCCAGCCTTGCAGACGCTCTGACTGTGCATAGAAAGACTGTGTAGCTTCACGTAGGTCACGAATAAACCTGTCCATAGTAAAGTTAGCAGTGTTCTTCCTACGTATCTTGTCATGCTCACCACGTATCATGCCATTGGTGCAGAAGAAATCAATAGCACCAAAGAATGTCTGGTTAGAACAGCTACCATCAATACCATGCAGGGCAATGATACGCTGTGCAATGGTAGTGCTGTGCTTGTCTGTCTCAATACGAGCAGTCACATTAGGCAGGGTCATGTCAAGCATAGCCCATGCGTTCTGTCGGGCAGTACGCCACTTCATGTTCATGTCTTCACACTCAGCCTCACCCAGATGTTCAGTGACTGTGTTATGCACACCCTCAAAGAACTCTGTGTGTGATGCACACTGAAATGTGTCACCCACGACACCGATATATTCACCTGTGTCACCATTGATTACATACTTCTTGTCCTTCACCTTAGTAGGTTCAAACTCTACAGTAAAGTCAAGGTTCTCAGGAATCATATCCTGCATTGGAATATCAAAAGGCATATCTTATCTCCTTGTGTTTGTTAAAAGACAACTGTTAGTGTGTTGTACTAGCAACTATGACCATAATAATCAAGTTACCAATAATAATTCCTGCAAGTATTTCCATTACTTGATACCCATATTAAACAGCCTACGCACAGTCTCTGCGGCATCATACAGTTCATTGAAGTCATCACAGTATATGTAACGTACACCAGCACCGTGCAATGCCTCGCTGGACACAGACAGTGCATACTTGTTTAAGTTCTGTATTGCTTTGAGCATCTCAGGTGTAAGCTGGTCAATGATAGCTTGCCTATCGTCCATCTCTTTCTTCTGTACCTTTGCCCAATATGCAATGCGTTCATCGTTTGTCATGTTCTCTAGTTTCTTTTTGCTCATGCTACTTCTCCTTTCAACCAATGTGGCATATCTCTGCCTTTGTTATACCTTGCAAAGCGTAGCTTGTCAACCTTGTAGAAGGAACGATACGCTGCAATAGGCCAACTCTCATTTGTCTTACATTCATCATGCCCACTAAAGCATTGTGGGTGTGGTGTTAATGCACCTTCAGGTATGTAATGCCTAGCATACAACAAGTGCTGTGGCCTAGCGTTAGGGTTAGTTGTGCTAGGATTACCTGCACCATGCCACTTGTCATACCTGTGATGGTATTCTGCCAGCATAGCTGTGTATAGATTAAATGCATACACAAAGTTAGCACGGGTTTCCATAGCCCACAGGGTGCATGGATGCTTCTGATGTGCTGGCTTGTATAGCTGGTGATACTCAGCAAAGTCAGGGGCGTGATGCCAGATAGCAGTGCATAGCATCTGTGCTTCTTCCAGTGGCATCTTGACAATGTGCTGGTCACATAGTGACTTGGCAATAGCGTCAGGGTGGTGGTCAATTATGAATCTGTTCATCTGTTTTCTCCTCACGTTTAATCTCATTGCTACACACATAGCATACCAGCTTGTGTGCATATAGCAACCATTCTTTGGGTATGTGCATTATGTTCTTGCAATGCTGGCAGATGTACTCAATCATCCTCTGTCTCCTTTGGTAAATATACTTCATAGTCACTGCCACAATTAGGGCAGTGCAAGTCGGTCAACATGGCGTAGTTATCCATCTCATGTGATACATCATGGTCACATTGCCATATCAGTTCTGTTTTACAATGCCAACAATTCATTACCACAATCTCCGCCATTCGTCTGTCTTGGTGTGCGCCACACTTTCTTCATCACGCCATATCTCATAGGCAGTGCAGTGCCACTTGTCCTCTTCTTCGCTGTACCAGAAGTTCAAGTCATAGTCAGCATACTCACAATGCTCCCCTGCATACAACGGCACATCATTTATCTGTTGCCAATCCTCGTCTGTCTCACCACCCTCTAGTACATCATGCAGTATCATGTATGATTGTGATAGCAAGTAGCCATGTGCAAACTCTGGTATGTGTAGTGTGTCAGTCATTCTCATTCTCCTGTTAAACATGGCGGTGGGGGGTCACAACTCCCTCAGTACAGTGGGTGAGAGAACACCCCCACAGGCATGGCCTTCGCTACTGATGCAGTAGAACCCGGTTACTCCACGCCTTGCCAATACATTTAGGCAGATGCTTCTGCCCTTTCTTCTTCTAGCATCTCACTGATGCCAAACTCCTCATCCAATTCAGGATAGCTATCCCTCACATTTTCTACATCACTTGTGTAGAAGTCATCTACTACACCATCATCAGCAGTGAATTGTCCAATGAACAGCCAGCCCTCATCAAAGTATTGGGCGTTTATATCAAAGCCCATATCCACTAGCTTGTGGAATACAGGGATAGGCGGTGACCATGCTGTATTAAAGTATAGGTGCAGTGTGTTAGCATCAATGCGGTCACAGTGCGACTCGTAGATATCCCACTTAGTCCCCCAATTCTCAGTGCGCCACTCATACCAACCTGATGCAAGTTCTTCTTCAGGTGGCATAGGTATGATGTGATTGAGCAGTTCTGTGTCCTCTGTGTTCATAATATTGTAGATATAGTCAATCATCTGTGGGTCTTTGTGTGATAAAGTAACTCTGTTGTCTGTGTGATTAGGCATTGTCAAACTCCTTTATAAACTCAAACTCAATCTTGTGTTTTGGATACATGGCTTGTGCCATTTCCATTACATACTCAATAGCATTTGTATATTCATTATCCTCTAGCACTTGGGGATGTACATTTACAATCCCTTGCTCACTACCTATTTTAATACCTACTTCCCAATACATTATACATTCTCCTTTTCAATTAGATGCACTCTGTCTGCTCCACAGTCATCACATTTACACTGTGGTTCAGGCCATGCCTCATCATATAACTGCACATCCTCATCATATTCCATCATGAATGATATGCGGTTGGTACGAACCCATGAGAGTTCCCACACATTCGTACCACCACAATTAGAACAAGCCCATGCAGACATTAGGCAGCTTTGGCCTTGCGTCCACGCTTGCCACGAGCAAGGTCACGCAGGTTAGGGATAGTGAAAGACCCAATACCGATACCAACAGCGGCATCCTTGTGTCGGATAGCTTCACCCAATGCCTTGTGCATCTGGTCAAGCACCTTGCCTGTCACAGCCTGTGCATCATACTGGATGTAGCCACCTGTCTCAGCTTTCACTTCACGAGATACAGCCAGCACTTCACGATACAGCTTGTAACGACCCAGCTTCACGCCATGAAACTTCTCATACAGGGCTTCCACACGAGCCAACTTTGCTTCTATCTGTGGTGATGCAAGCACCTGACCTGTCATACCTGTTGAACGCTGATGGAAAGAAATAGTTTTGATTGTCATGATAAAGTCTCCTTTTTACTGTTGGTTGGTTAGTCCAATGTTGGACTTGGGGATTGCATACACTTTAGGTTTCCCATTGAGTATGCACATAGTGATAGCATGAGCATCCGTCACTGGTTCATCAGTGTCAGTGAATACAAATGTATCATTCTTGTATGGGTTATATGTGACTGGCCTACCACTCATGCAAGTGGCTATGCCATTCTTTAAGCTAATGTGTCCTACCGCAAAGGCATGAACATTCTTCTTGCCTTCACGCAATACTCTAGCACGACCAGCAGGACGCACTACGAACTTGGCATCTGCCAGTGTTAGTGCTGTCACATGGTTAGTGACACGCCCTGTCTTGCAGTCCTGCACAGACCAGATGTGCTTGTGCAGATTCCAATACATACGAACTTTTCTCATTGGCTTACCTTTCTCAGTTTAACATCAAGCCATGCATTTCTAATGTGTAGGCTTGCTATGCTTTCATATTGAGCCATACGCAATATCTTGCTGTAATGTAATGCCTTGTCTATTTCACCACGCCCTGTGTATTTCTCAACATTCCTCTTGAGATACTCACAGAAATCATCCAGATATTCTGGCGTGTTGGCTGGGGTTAAATCTAACTCAGGCATACCATCTCTCCTGTGTCTCACGCTTTGCATTACGCAACACTTTACGAGTGCGCTTCCAGTCATCACGCTTTGCTTTGCGTGGTTTAGTTTTCAGTGCTTTCATCTTTTCCAGCTTTATTTGCATTGTCTCTATCCTTCTTGCGATTGTACTTCTTCTTGTCAGGGACTACCTTTGTGCTAGTCCTGCGTCTACTCTCAGCCATTACTTTGGCTATGGGATTGATACGCCTAATCATTTTCTAACCAATCTGCCACCTCATAACTATCTGGCTTATCCCAGAAGTCAGTGACTACAAATTCACCATTTATCTTTGCTAGTAGGCTATGCTCATCACCATATTCGCCATGCTCATAAAACGATACACCACCTACTGTGAATAAATATGTATGTTGTTCAGTCATTTTCAATCTCCATTAGTCCAACATGGGACTTGTTTATTATATCTAAGTGAATATAACACTTTCATATAACATTCAAGTGTTATTTCACATAAGATATATATAAGGGTTAAGCACTGGCAACGGCATCAGCTTTCTTCTTGCCATTACCATGAGCAGGGAAGCCAACGATTGCATCACGCATCCTAGCACATAAGCCACATGACTCACATGACACATCATCCTTGATGACAGCAGGGCATACTACCACTTTCCTGCCCTTCGGGGTGACAGTGTTTGTAAGCTGGTCAGACGGCAATACAGCAGTTACAGGGGCAATGCCAGTATCATACAGGTCATCAGCATGAGCAAGGTTATTGCCAGACAGATTGACTACAAAGCCATCACCTACCATCTGCTGAACAACGCTGGCATTATGCTTGCTGTTCAGTACGTCATAGTGAGTGTATGTCCAACCACGCTTGCCTTTATTGGCCTCTGATAGCTGGAAGTTAGCCTTGGCATCCAGCTTGTCACCATTGCCAGCCAAATCACCAGCCTGATTATGCCGCCACAATGTATCAGCTTTGAGATTAGCAATCTTACCAACAAACACTTCCCATGTATCACCACGATTGCCGTCAGTCACCTTTGCCCAATGCATAGCAAGCGGCCCTGCATTTGCATAGCATCCACCCTCATTGGCATGATTGAATGGGCAGATAGCAGGGCAAGTGCTTGCAGATGTAGTGGATACAGGTATCTTGCCAACCTTTTTGTTGTTGGATTTCATTGTGATGTGAACATTGTAATTCATGTCAAAACTCCGAAATTGTTTAGTCCAACGTTGGACTTGGTTAAGTGTTATATAAATAAAATATATATTCACTAATGTATCATATATATTTTATGTTATAACCCTAAAGCATTGAATCCAGTATATCCAGTGCTTCACGCTTATCAACAGCTTTCTTGTGCTGTTCATACGAGGCAATCATAGCAGTCTCTTGACCAGTGTAATACACTGAATACTTTTCGCCATAGGGCAATTCATCATCATTGATGACAATGCCTGATAGCTGGGAACGTACAGGCTTGTGCTTGCCCAATGGTATGATATGACGCTTTGCCATTATGCTGATTCCTCACAAATATGAATACCAAAACCAATGCCACCGAAACCAGATAGCATAGCTATTACAGCATACACAGTGTCATGATTTACTGTGTAAATGAGGGATAGGATAATTAGGCAAATGCCTAATGAGAAAACAATGCATCCTAAAAGGATGAGAAAAACTTTAGCTAACATGATATTTACTCCGTAAATCAGAAAGGGTTAGACAGTAGCTTTACGCTACTGCCTTATCGTTGTCAAGCATAGCTAACTGGTCTTTAAGAGCCAGCATAAATTCCTTAACAGGAATCTTATTGACTTCACACTGAAGCAAGGCTTCAAAGGCGATATCTTCAGCAGACATCTCTGTAAATGCTTTGACTTCTTTGACTTGAACCTCTGGTTCATTTAGTCCAACATTGGACTCTGTATCAGCCTCTGGCTGTTCATCTGCCTTATCAGCTTTAGCTGATTTACGCATAGCAGCTTGTAAAGCTGTAAGAGATGTAAATCCTTTCTTTGAGGATTGAACAAACTGTCTTGCCTCAGTTTCGTTTTCAACGAACCACAAGGCTTCACTTCTTCTACGCTTATCAATTCCATTGATGCCGCAATCTTTTAGCCTTTGGCTAGATATACGACCATTTGCCTCTTGCTTTAGAGCAAACATCAGCTTGCCAAGTCTCGTATCAAAGCCATCGGCTTTCGTGAACTTGGTAAAGCGTGATTTATCTGCTTTGCAGATTGACTTCCATTCTTTAGCAAGGGCAAAGCCTTCAGCTTCAAGAGTGTTAATCTCAGCAACGATTTGGATTTGGTTTTGCATCTTTATCTCCTATTTATAGGTTAGTAAGGGATTATCCCCTTTCACTAAAGTTCAAGGGGTAATCCCGACTAACCGTAATAAATAGAGAGATAGTTGGGGTTGGGGCAGTCTAACTGCTCAAATGGCTAAAGCCATATCCCCTGCCCCTGCCGTTTCCTGTGTGGTTGCAGGATTGTGTAACAATCCGAAACTGGTGTGCGAAACTCGTGATGTGCAAGGCTGACTGAGGCAGAACAGATGAAGAACACCTTTGGTGTTAGGGGGTGTAGTCCAACATTGGACTGACCGATACCGTAGGTATAGTAGAAAAGATGCATCGGCATTGTAACACAATGACTGTTTCAGAATCCAACCCATCACATCATGCTTTCAGCATGGCAACTGATACCATAACAGTTGTTCCAACTGAGGGTGACAGCACATCTATTGCATCATAGATGCAGAGACACAACATCTGGTGGCTAAGTGCCTATGACTACACGCTATCTGGAGGCATTATGCAGATACGCACCCACGCAGTCAGGGTGGCCGGGCAGGAGGCAGGTGGGGGTGGTAGCGTTATATATACACAGAAACACACAGATTAGGTAAATTCACTGTTAACCACAGGAGCAACTGACAATAAATATATTGCCTAGTATATGTGCAGTTACACACAAAGTGCCTATTTTTTGTGCAATTCATATAGCCTGATAATATTTTTGGTAGGGCATTACACTTTAGGGGTTGACAGTGTTGACATAATCTGGTATAATTATAGTATAACTAAAACACACTAATAGTGTTTCACTTAAATGCTTATTAGTTAAATTATAATAACACTTAACTATACACTTAAATATATTAATATTTTCTTTATAAGTACACTTAACTATAACACTATAAGTGTACTGCTATAGATATCCTCTATGTGTTATTATTTGTGTTAGGAAAGTTTTCCCTTGACAAAAGTTAAAAAATCAGTAAAACTATACACAGACAATGTACTTGAAGCATTTTACGAAGCTATACGTACTAACTCACTTGACCGCTTGCATATCCCTCACAGTGATGTATTCTATGTGCGTAACGCAGTTGAGGCTCACTACGGCAGGTCATTCACATTGAAGCACGTAGAAGATGCAATGAGGGCTGAAGGCTGGAAAGAGCCAAACGAATAATGTTTATGACTTACATCCTAGCATGTTCTATGTTGAACCCAGAAGTATGTGCAGAACTGCGTGACACTCACGGGCCATATGCCACAGAGAAGCAGTGCATAGAACGTGCAGTAGAATTATCCAGAAAGTTAGATGTAGTATTTACTGTGCCACAAACGTACAGCTACAAATGCGTCAAAGGTAATGAATCATGAGTATCCCAGAACGTGTAAAGAATAAGATGAAAGAGGAAGGCTTGTCAGGTGTGAACAAGCCGAAGCGTACTCCCAAGCATCCTAAGAAGTCACACTGCGTGATGGCAAAAGAAGGTGACACATATAAGTTTATACGCTTTGGTCAACAGGGCGTACAAGGTGCTGGAAAGAATCCTACCACAGCGAAGGATAAGGCACGTAAGAAGTCGTATTATGCTCGTCATAATGCACAAGGTAAACCGACCAGCAAGCTATCAGCAAAATACTGGTCACACAAAGTTAAATGGTAGGATATAACTATGGCAGGTATTATTAAAGGAATTAGGACAGCCACTAAAACCACACGTAAAAAGGTGAAAAAGGCAGCTGAAGATGCAGAAAAACTGGAACGCTCTGCTCCTAAACCAAAACGTGGTACAGAAAAATCTGGTAAAAAAGTTGAATTTGAAGGTGCTAGGGCCAATGCAGAAACACGAGGAAGTGACCGTGTAGCACGGGATGTAGAAGGTGGTAAAGCAGGTGAAGTAAACAGAGGAAGAGAGCCGGGCTTTTTAGAGTCACAACGCACTCCAAGTTCTCGTGCTGTCGCAAAACAAAAAGCTGAACTGCAGCGTAAAGTAGATGATGGCACGGCTACTAAAGCAGAAAAAGCTGAACTTAAAGCACTGCGTTTAAAAGACCAACTGGACTTATCACGTGCGCAACAGGCTGCTGGGCAGACACGTAAAAGCACACCAAAGGCAGAACGCACAGATTATATTGACCCGGAGACTGGTGAGATATTTGGAAAGCCTACTAAGAATCAGCTAGAAGCTGCAGCACGTAATGCTCGTGCAAGGGGTATGTCAAAACAGGAACGTGAGTATAAAGCCTTTCTTGAAAAAGAATATGGTGTAAAGTTTTATGCTGGTGGTATTGCTGACAGTAGATATGTCAATCTAGTTACAACCGTAGACCGTAGGAAGAAAAAATAATGGCAAATAAAACCTCAGATAAAACTGACGCACAGTTACAAGCTGTACTACAAAAAAACAGTGGAGCATCTGTACGTGAAGTTCGGTCTGCTCTATCGGAACTGAAGAAGAGGGGGCTACCGACCCCACCAGAAAAAAATGTAACAGGTGGTCGTGAGTTTAATAAAGGTGGTAAGGCTACAAAGAAAGTACCTGTCATTTCTATTGGTGTAGGTATGGCTGAAGTTAAAAATGGTAAAGCCAAGATGATGCGAGGCGGTATGGCAAATAAAAAAGAACACATGTACGCAGCAGGTGGTAATGTTACAGACAATGCTGGGCTACGTGCATTGAAAGCAGCCAGCCCTGAAGCCTACAATAAAATCACCGGGAAGTAATGCACCCTATTGAAGCTGACATCCGCAAGTGGTCACACAACTTTCTTGAAGTACCAAATGCAAAGTTAAATGGCTTACCGCCATGCCCCTATGCAAAGCAAGCATGGTTAGACAATAAGGTAACCTTTAGCATAAACACAGGGCTAGAGGGTTTGGTAAAAGAAGTCACAGACTTTGACCTACACACCTTTGACATTGTAGTGTGGGCTACACACTTACTGCCAGACATGGAATACCTAGACGGGTTTTGTGATGGCATGAACGAGGCATTGGCATTAGCCAATAAAGATATGCACCTGATGGTGTTTCATCCAGACTACGATGCAGAAGAAGCAGGTTTGGATTTTCTAGTTGAAGATGATGTAACAGATACTGATTTAGTATATTGCATGGTCTTTGTACAGAAGCTATCGTTACTTGACGATGCTTCGCTTAGTTTGGAAAAGTCTGGATACTACCAGCACTTTCCTGAAGACATTTATAACTCACTGGTAGTGGAAAGACGGAGATTAAGAAATGGCTAATAATAAAGACACTCAGGATACAAATAAACGTATTCAACAAGAAATGCGTGACATGAAGAATAAGCTAAAGAAAGAAGGCTTCAAGGCTATGGAAATTGATAGCATGATGCGTGACTTCTTTGCTCAAAAGAAAACGCCTGCAAAGAAAACTATGACTGCCGCTAGAGGTGGTATGGCTAAAGGCAAGACCAAGATGCGTGGTGGTGGCATGGTTAAAGCTGCCAAAAAGAAAATGATGCGTGGCGGTGCAGTAAAGAAAAAATGAAACGCAAAGCAATCACATATCTAGGTTGGGGTTTGCTCTATATGGGCAGACCCTTTACCTGTATTGGCAATTGGTTCTGGAAGAAGCATAAGCAAGTATTAGACTGGAATGATTGATGGCAACCTTTCTGTCAAATAAAAATGGTAGAGTTAGAAGTGTAGGACACAAATGTACTACCACTTCTCGTGAAACTATTTACACCTGCCCAAAGAATCATACCTCTCTGGTTACTCTGTTGTTTCTTTCAAACACAGATACTGCAAATCGTGATGTAACCGTTGAATGGTATCACGCTGACGAAACCGAATACTATACTGTATTTACAAGTTCTATATCTTCTAAAAACTTTTTACAGTTTTCTGATGGGTATATGGTATTAAACGAAGACGATAGGTTTCATATTACTGCTGGTGCAATTAACGTAATAAACGCAGTTATCAGCGTTGAAGAAATCTTTGACCCTGTAACACACTAGGAGATGGAGGATGCCCCTTACAACAAAAGGCTCTAAAATTAAATCTGCCATGACAAAAAAGTATGGGGAGAAGAAGGGTGAACAAATCTTCTACGCAAGTGCCAACAAAGGAACAATTAAAGGTGTGGAGAAAAAGCAAGAACTCAAGAAGGGTGGGGCAGTTAGAAAAACTAGCAGCAAGAAGAAGCCTAAAGCGAAGAGCAAAAGTAGAGTTAATGAAGCTGGCAACTACACTAAGCCAGCCTTAAGAAAAAGATTATTTGAAAAGATTAAAGCCGGAACACGTGGCGGTAAAGCTGGTCAGTGGTCAGCAAGAAAAGCCCAGCTACTTGCTCTTGAGTACAAGAAGGCTGGTGGTGGTTATAAAAGCTAATGCCAGCTAAGTTAAGCGAAAATACTGAACTACAAATGCCATTGAGAAATTTAATTTCAATGGTTGCTGCTGTATCTGTAGCCACATGGGCATACTTTGGTTTGATTGAAAGACTAAACTCAATTGAAACAAGCATGACTATGATGAAGGCAGACTTAGAACAAAATACTGACTTTCGTATTAAGTGGCCTCGTGGTGAAATGGGTAGCTTACCAGCAGACAATGAACAGTTTATGTTGATTGAGCATATAGCTGGTGAACTAGAAAAGCTGACAACAGAAATAGAAGAAGGTCGTGCGCCTTATGACCAACAGCAGAAACTAACACTGGAGTTTTACGAAAAGCGTATAGCAAACCTTGAAGAGCAGATTGAAAAACTAAAAGATGCTCAGATGGAAATGACACACAGGAAAATAGCAGAATGATTGAGACAGTTATGGTACTGCTCCTGTATGTGTCAGGGGATATAATGGAATATAAAGGCTATGAGAATATAGCTGACTGCTTATCCACGAAACGTAAGATAGAACGGAATGTCGGTGAGCATCTTAAAAGCACTAGATATGCTTGTGAGTTGCGTAAGGTAGAGTTAGACAAAAACAAAGAAGGAAAGTATTTCGTAGTCAAAATCGTGGAGTAAGCAATGGTAGACCCCATCACAGCCATTGCCTCTGCAAAGATGGCATATGAAGCCATCAAAAAAGGTTTGCAGATAGGCAAAGACATAGAATCAATGGCAGGTGATTTAGGCCGTTGGATGAACGCTATCCATGATGTTAAGAAAGGTCATGAGAAAGCTAAAGGACGCAGGTTTGGTTCTGTAGAAGAAGAGGCACTAGAAACATTTGCAGCCAAGAAGAAAGCGGAGCAAATGGAAGATGAGTTACGTAACTTTGTAAACATGACCTATGGACCATCAGCATGGTCACAGATAATAAAAATACAAGGTCAGTTAAGAAAGCAAAGGCTAGAAGAAGAACGCCAGCGTAGAGAACAAGTAGAAGAAATAATCACTTGGGGATTAGTTATCTCAGGTGTTGTTGTTTTTGGTAGCATAGTAATTATAGTAGCCGCTGCTGCTTTTTAGCTTGACAAACAAATATAAAGATGGTATAACTTAGATATGGCATTAAAAGGACCACAGAAAAGTCTGAAGGCTTGGACTAGGCAAGACTGGAGAACCAAGAGTGGGAAGCCGTCTGGAAAAACTGGAGAACGGTACTTACCTGCTGCGGCTATCAAAGCGTTGTCACCGCAGGAGTACCAAGCCACCACCCGTTCTAAGCGAGAAGGAACTCGTGCTGGTAAGCAGTTCGTCAGACAGCCTAAAGCGGTACAAAAGAAAACCGCTAAGTTCAGAAGAGGTGTATAATGATACAAGCACTGATAGGCCCAGCAACTGAACTGATTGGTAAGTTCGTTGAGGACAAAGACCAGAAGAATAAGCTGGCACATGAAATTGCTACAATGGCTGAACGTCACGCACAGGAGTTAGCTAAAGGTCAGCTGGCTATCAATGCAGAGGAAGCTAAGTCACGTAATATATTTGTAGCAGGTTGGAGACCCTTTGTTGGCTGGACGTGCGGTATTGCATTATTTGCACACTTTATTTTATTTCCGTCTGTTGATGTAATCACTGCATATCTTGGTTATGAGACACCAACATACCCAGCATTTGATATGGATACGCTAATGACTGTACTACTTGGCATGTTGGGCTTGGGTGGTATGCGTAGTTTTGAAAAGTATAAGAAGCTGACAAAATGACTTTTGTAATGGAACGAGTACTAAAGTGGAAGTTGCTGCCTCGTGTTATGATGGCGGTAATGACCTTTATGTACATAGAAGTGTTATACTGGTTCATGGGTCTTTCATCTGAAGCTATGACATCTCAAGCAACAGCTTTAACTGCTACTGTTACAGGTGCAATGACTGGTGCTTTTGCTGTATGGCTAGGGCATGAGAAATGAAATACACACGTACACATTTGCTGAAGAAGCTAGTGGAACACGAAGGTCTGCGTCTTGAAGTGTATCAGGATAGCTTGGGCATTGACACTATTGGTGTAGGTAGAAACTTGCAAGACAGAGGTATTACCAAAGAAGAACTGAACGCTTTGGATATACCCAGCATTGACACTGTGTATGAACATGGCATTACAGAGGCAGACGCTGCTTATCTGTTAGAGAATGACGTGCAGATAGTTGAAGAAGAACTGTTACGTGCGCACCCTTGCGTGGACAGCTTAGACTCTGTACGTCAACTTGTGCTAGTAGACATGGCATTTAATATGGGTGTACCACGTTTATGTAAGTTTAAGAAGATGTGGGCTGCAATACATGAAGAAGATTTTCGCACTGCAGCAAAAGAAATGCTTGACAGCAGGTGGGCAATTCAGGTAAAATTACGTAGTACAAAATTGGCACATGCCATGCATCATGGAGAGTTTAAATAATGGGTGACAATCTATTTAAGAAGACTGGTAGAAAGAGTGCTAAAGAGCAGCTTGAAGAAATGGGTGCTGCTATTACTGGCATCTTTGGTGAAGATGATGACAAGCCATCTGGCTACAAAAAAGTTATAGACAAAGACCCAATTAAAGACAGAGCAAAAAAGAATGTAAAGTCTAGTAAGTCTTACAAGAAAGTAACTAAGACAACACGTATTCCCCATAAACAAAAGTCATCTAAAAAGAATGTTAGCTTTTTGGATATGTTTACGAGTTAAGTATGGCTAGAGAACTAAACGAAAGACAGCAGAAGTTTCTTGAAGTCCTCTTTGAGGACGCTGGCGGTGACGTAGTTGCCGCTAAGAAACTGGCAGGATATTCAGAGTCTACTGCTACAACTGCAATTGTAAAAGGTCTCAAGGAAGAGATACTTGAAGCAACGCAGATGTACATGGCACGTAATGCACCTAAAGCTGCTATGGCTATGACTGGTGCTTTGTATGACCCAACTGAACTTGGTATTCGTGATAAGATGTCAGCAGCCAAAGAACTCCTAGACCGTACAGGTTTGATTAAAACTGAAAAGGTACAAGTGGAAGCCGCTGGCGGTGTTATGCTTATGCCAGCTAAAGTTATAACGGAAGACGATGACTAGAAGCATAGGGCAGTGGAAACTCCCACAGCCAACAGACATTAAAGAAGAAAACGAATGGGTACAGATACCACGCATTGCACGTACTGTACCATTTGGTTATGAACAGAACAAAGATGACCCTGACATTCTTGACCCCATACCAACAGAACTTGATTTGTTAGAGAAGGCTAGGCAGTACGTAAATCAATATAGCTATCGTGAGGTAGCTAACTGGCTGAGTACAAATAGCGGAAGATACATATCGCACGTAGGTTTAAGGAAACGGTTACAGAATGAGCGACAGCGTAAGAACCAAGCTGCAAGCATCCGCAAATGGGCAGAATATGCGGAAAAGGCAATCGCCAAAGCGAAAGCCCTTGAAGAAGAAAGAACTGGCGCAAAAGCCACAGGTTGAAATAAAAGAGACTGTATCCGAAGCTGCTGAGTTTGAAAGCATAGAGGAGACTGCCAATGTACTTTTCAAACCTAATCCCGGTCCACAGACTGATTTTCTTGCAGCAAGTGAACGTGAAGTACTATATGGTGGTTCAGCAGGGGGTGGTAAATCTTATGCCATGCTTGCAGACCCTCTAAGGTACATGGGGCATCCTGCATTTAGTGGGTTGCTACTGCGACATACAACAGAAGAACTGCGAGAACTTATCTTCAAGTCGCAGGAGTTATATCCAAAAATCTGGCCCGGCATTAAGTGGTCAGAAAGAAAGATGCAGTGGACTGCGCCATCTGGAGCGAGGTTATGGATGTCATACCTTGATAGAGATGAAGATGTCCTGCGCTATCAGGGTCTAGCTTTTAGCTGGATAGGCTTTGACGAACTGACCCAATGGCAATCGCCATATGCATGGAATTACATGCGAAGTCGTCTACGGTCCACTGCCCCTGACCTGCCCATCTTTATGAGGGCTACAACTAACCCCGGTGGTAGAGGGCATCACTGGGTGAAGAAAATGTTTATTGACCCTGCGCCATATAATAGAGCGTTTGATGCGACAGATTCAGAAACAGGAGAAGTATTACGGTATCCTGCAGGACATAGTAAAGCTGGAAAGGCATTGTTTAAGAGGCGGTTTATACCAGCCAGACTCTCAGACAATCCGTACCTTGCAGATGCCGGAGACTACGAAGCTATGCTTCTCTCCCTCCCAGAGCAACAAAGAAGGCAGCTTCTTGAAGGCGATTGGGATATTAAAGAAGGCGCAGCTTTCACTGAGTTTGACCGCAATGTTCATGTTATTGAGCCTTTTGATATACCCAATAATTGGGTTAAATTTAGAGCATGTGACTATGGGTATGGTTCTTATTCTGGTGTGGTCTGGTTTGCTGTATCACCATCTGAACAGCTTATTGTCTATAGAGAACTCTATGTTTCCAAAGTACTCGCTACTGACTTAGCGGATATGATATTAGAAATGGAAGCTGGTGATGGTAACATTAAGTATGGTGTACTGGATAGCAGCCTCTGGCATAAACGTGGTGATACAGGGCCATCACTAGCAGAGCAGATGATACAACGGGGATGTAGGTGGAGACCATCGGATAGAAGTCGTGGTAGCCGTGTTGCAGGTAAAAACGAAATACACAGACGCTTACAGGTAGATGAATTTACAGAAGAGGCTAGGCTTGTTTTCTTTAATAGTTGCACGAACATTGTCGCCCAGTTACCGTCCATCCCTCTGGATAAAAAAAATCCAGAAGATATTGACACGAAAAGTGAAGACCACTTGTACGATGCGTTAAGGTATGGTATAATGTCAAGACCACGTTTTAGCATATTTGATTATGACCCAGCAGGAAGACCCGGTGGCGGTATGCGTGTAGCAGATGCAACCTTTGGATACTAAAGGACTATAATATGGATGAAGATGATATCATGATTGAAGACGATGCAATTGCATTGGAAGACACAGAAGATTCTGTAGTTGAAGATGTGGATGTATCCAATATCATTCCATATGTAATAGAGCGTTATAAACGTGCTGAAGATTATCGCTATCAGGATGAAGAACGCTGGCTAAGAGCATATCGTAACTACAGAGGTTTGTATGGGCCGGATGTACAATTTACTGAAGCAGAAAAATCAAGAGTATTTATCAAAGTCACCAAGACTAAAACGCTTGCTGCGTATGGTCAAATTGTTGATGTTCTCTTTGCTAATAATAAGTTTCCTCTTTCTATTGAGCCTACAACACTCCCTGAAGGTGTGCTAGAAGACGTACACTTTGACCCTAAAGAACCTGAACAGTTACAGTCATCTACATCATTAACCAATCCATATGGATATGCTGGTGATGGTAAAGAGTTTCCTAAAGGTGCTACAGCTAAAACTCTTATGGAGCAGCTTGGTCCACTAGAGCAAAAGCTAGACCCTGTTCAAGACAAACTAAAAGAAGGTCCGGGTAAAACACCCACTGCTATTGAGTTTAGCCCCGCAATGATTGCAGCTAAAAAAATGCAGAAGAAGATACATGACCAGCTTGAAGAGTCGGGTGCTAATAAAAACCTACGCAGTAGTTCATTTGAAATGGCACTGTTTGGTACAGGCATTATGAAAGGTCCGTTTGCCAAAGACAAAGAATATCCTAATTGGGATGACGATGGTAACTATGACCCACTGTTCAAAACTGTACCACAAGTAGAGCATGTATCTGTTTGGAACTTCTATCCAGACCCAGATGCAAACAATATGGATGAAGCACAGTTTGTGATTGAACGTCATAAAATGTCTCGTTCACAACTGCGTAACCTAAAGAAGCGTCCTTACTTCCGTTCTGCTGTTATTGATGAAGCTATTCAATATGGCGAGAACTACACTAAGAAGTATTGGGAAGATGACCTGTCTGACTATGCACCAGAGCATGGCATTGACCGTTTTGAGGTGCTTGAGTATTGGGGTATGGTTGATACTCAGATGCTTGAAGAGCAGGGTGTTGAGATACCAAGTGAACTAAAAGACTTTGATGAACTGCAAGCCAATGTATGGATTTGTAACAACAAACTGCTTCGCATGGTACTTAACCCGTTTAAGCCAGCTAAGATTCCATACTGTGCTGCACCATATGAACTAAACCCATACTCATTCTTTGGTGTTGGTATCGCAGAAAACATGGACGATACACAGACATTAATGAATGGCTTTATGCGTATGGCAGTAGACAACGCTGTGTTGTCAGGTAATATGCTTATTGAAGTAGATGAAACAAACCTAGTGCCGGGTCAGGACCTAACATTGTATCCGGGCAAAGTATTCCGCAGACAAGGTGGCGCACCGGGTCAGGCAATCTTTGGTACTAAGTTTCCTAACGTGTCTTCAGAAAACTTAATGCTGTTTGACAAGGCAAGACAACTTGCCGATGAATCAACTGGTATGCCTAGCTTTGCACATGGTCAAACTGGTGTGTCTGGCGTAGGCAGAACTGCTTCTGGCATTTCAATGCTTATGAACGCAGCAAGTGGAAACATTAAGACTGTAATCAAGAACGTAGATGATTATTTATTGCGTCCTCTTGGTGAAGGTTTCTTCCGCTTTAATATGCAGTTTGATTTTGACCCAGCTATCAAGGGTGACTTGGAAGTTAAGGCACGTGGTACAGAAAGTCTGATGGCTAACGAAGTACGTAGCCAAAGACTAATGCAGTTCTTGCAAATTGCAAGCAATCCTGCTCTTGCTCCATTTGCTAAGTTTCAGTATGTCATCAGTGAGATTGCAAAGTCAATGGACCTTGACCCCGACAAAGTTACCAACAACATGAGTGAAGCAGCACTTCAGGCAGAACTGATGAAACAGTTTCAAGCACCTGCTCAACCTGAAGGTGGGATGACACCACCACCGGGTGCAGATGCAATGGACGCTACAGGTGCTGGTGGTGGAACAATAGGAACAGGGCAAGTACCAGTTCCGGGTGAACAAGGATTTAGTAGTAATGGTGGACAGACAGCAGGTACTCAGCAAACTCAAGCCGATGGTGGGCAACAACCGCCAATGGGAAGCCTTCAGTAACTACATTGATTTAGTTATTGCACAGCATCAAAAGGTGCTGGAACAATCTGACGATACAATCATGATGTACCGTCAACAAGGGGCTATCACAGCTTTACGTAAACTAAAATACTTACGGGATGAAGTAAATGGCAATGGATAAACAAATGGAACTCTTTGAAGACGGTGGACTCAAAGATGAAGGCGGTATGGTTGACCAAGAATCTGGCAACGAAGTTCCCGTTGGGTCTACTCGTGAAGAGGTTCGTGATGATATCCCTGCTCAACTAAGTGAAGGTGAATTTGTATTACCAGCAGATGTAGTGCGCTATCATGGTCTGGAAAAGATTATGGAGTTACGTGACGAAGCTAAAGCAGGTCTTCAAAAAATGGAAGCTATGGGTCAGATGGGTAACTCTGAAGAGGCTACTTTATCTGATGATGTTCCGTTTAGTATGGATGACCTTGAACTTGAAGATGATGGTACGGCAGAGTATCAAGTAGGTGGTTATGTACCGCCACAAAATGTATCTTTTCAACAGTCTCAATTTGCTGGCTATCAACCGCAGATTACGCAGCCAGTAACACAGCCATCTACTGTACCAGCTTATCAAGCACCAACACAACAATTTACCCCCACACAATCTGCGGCAGCACCTAGCTTTGCTGCGTTTACACAGCCTACCAGTGTAACATATTACCATGCTGATGGACGCACTATTCAAGTGCCTGTAGATTCAAGTGGTAATCCCTTAATACCTATTCCTACAGGTTTTTCTGCAACTGCCCCTACAGCAGCAGCACCTACAACACCTACAACAACACCTACCTATCAAGCACCGCAGCAGCCAACAGGTGGTGATGAAGGTCCTTCCCCAGAAGACTTAAAAAGACAAGAAGACTATAAACAACTTGTAAATGACCGCACACAAGCTGCTGAAGAGTTGGGGTATACAAAAAAACAAAATGTAATGGAAGCTATAATACCTTTTATAGTACCCGGTGGTAGTTTGCTAATGCCAAAGCCTGAAAGGGGAACAATTCTTGTAGACGGCACTATTGCAGATGGTAGTGGCGGCAGCTTTGACCCAGTGTCTGGTAAAAAAGTTGGAAGTGCTGTTGGCATATTAGGTACTATAATAAACGAATTAGGGCTAGGTAAAAAAGAAGACATATCAGAAGCGGCATCTCAAATGGGTGTATCACCTGCTAGTTTAGAAGGTTTGAAAACTGTTAAGGGCGAAGAAAGTATTAAAGATTTAATTGAGTCTTTACCGAAAGAGTCTAAAGCCCCATCACCTAAAGAAACAAAAGCAACGGCAATGGATGCTGCTGAGTTTGCGGATACTGGAGTAGAAACTGCTCTTGTCACAAAAGAAGGCAAAGCAGCCGGTGTTGTTAAAGAAACACAAGAACAATTAGATGCTCGTATTGCGGAAGCTGTAGGTCCAGTAGATAAGCAAACTAAAAAATCTAAATATGAGTTAGTTAGCGCAACACCGGGTGGGAATGTTGTTGTAAGAGGTACATTCCTTGCAAAAAATCCTTTAGCTGGACAAGAGAACGCTATTAATAGCAATGCATACATTGCAAAAGAAGGCACAAAAACTACTGATAAAGATGGTAACATTACTTACGAATACAATGACGGTAGTGTAGAAAGAGTTCCAGCCAAAGACCGTAGGGAAACTGCTATGGAAGTAGGCAAGGAAGCTATGGCAGAAAGACAACAAGCAGCTAAAGCAGCAAAAGCGTATGGTATTAGTGCAGAAAATGCAGACGGAACTCGCAAGAGTGCTTCTCAATTGCGTAGTGAAATGCAAGCTGAACAAAAGTCAAGAGCAGATGCTGCTAGGGAAAGACTTGAACAGGCACGTAGTTCAGATAGCTATCAACAGGCACAGGATGATGGGTTTGGTGGTACAGGTTATTCTAGCGGTACATCTTTTGGTGGTACTGGATACGAAACATCAACTGGTGAGGCAATGGTTGCTGAAGGCGGTTTGATGAATAAGAGTAAACTTGCCAAACAGATGAAGCAAAGTGGATTAGCTTCTAAAAAATAATCCGCATATCAATGGCTACCTAACCCCCCAACACTGGCTACGGTTAGCCCCATAAGGAGAAAACAATGGCTGAAGCAGCTATTATGGCAGAAGAAATGCAACCAGAAAAGAAAGTTGCATTTGCAAATCGTAAATACTCAAACGATGAAAAGCGTAAGTTAGAAGAAGAAGAACTGGAACAGCTACTAAAAGAACAACGTGGTGAAGTTGAAGAAGCTGCAACAGAAGAGGTAGAAGAAGAGCCTACCAACGCAGAGGAGAAAACATTTAAGAAGCGTTACTCTGACCTGCGTAGGCATCAGCAGAAACAAGCTGAAGACTTTAAGAAAGAGATTGATGAATTAAAACGTCAACTTGGTGATGCAGCTAAAAAAGAAATGAAACTGCCTAAGTCCGATGAGGACATTGAACAATGGGCAGCAGATTATCCAGATGTAGCTGCAATCGTAGAAACAATTGCCATGAAGAAAGCACGTGAACAAGCTACTGCGCTTGAAGAACGTATGAAGGTGATTGATGAAATGCAGACATCAGCCACAAAAGAAAAGGCTGAAGCTGAGTTGATGAGATTGCACCCAGACTTTGGAGAGATTCGTGATAGCGATGATTTTCATGAGTGGGCAGATGAACAGCCTAAGTGGGTACAAGATGCCTTATATGAAAATGACAACGATGCTCGTTCAGCTGCTCGTGCCATTGATTTGTACAAAGCTGATAGAGGAATTGAAAGTGAAAAGAAATCTAAGAAAACTAAAGGTGCAGCTGAAGCGGTGTCTACTAAAAGCGCAAGAAGCACACCTCAAGCAGACGAAACTTCCACTTATATAAGGGAGTCGCAAGTTCAAAAGATGTCGCCTCAAGAGTACGAGAAGCGGTCTGATGAAATCATGGAA
>Ga0222718_10000610_pt1 | contig 36504 bp, 38 predicted proteins | sample C33_27DmetaG_FD_165045 | JGI IMG/M metagenome (GOLD analysis project Ga0222718, IMG submission 165045) | Estuarine water microbial communities from San Francisco Bay, California, United States - C33_27D | ecosystem: Environmental > Aquatic > Marine > Unclassified | place: USA: California...
CCGATACTCTTAATGAATTTTCAAATATTAATTTTTTTACTATTCCATCTCTTAGTTTTGTTATTTTTTCTTTTAATTTTTTATCATTATCGCTATATTTATTTTGAATTTTATTATATTCTCTTTTATAATTTGATTTAATTGTACCTTTGAAATCAGACATTTGTTCTAAAAGCAAACTAAATATTTGAGTTACTGGTTTCATAATTTGATTTGTAATATAAAACGAATAGTCAGGTTTTAATTTATTTTCTATGATATAATTTGGACTTTCTACTCTATCTCCTTGTAATTTTACTTCTTTTTTCGTTTGAATATAAATGAATGGAACTCGCGAACCAACTGATGGTTTATTACCTGGGTCTCGTTTTGCAATTCTATCTGCTAATACTTTATGTGCTATTGAATCCGGATTTTTGTAGAATCCGTTAAGAGATTTTGTAATAATTAGTTTATCTAATCCTATCTTTTCATTTACCATATCTTTGATATATGATTTTACAAAGTTAGCAGCAATATCTGCTGATTCTCCTTTCATTAACAAATCTACAACATGACCATAACAATCTTTTACACATGCGGCATTATCTCGTCTTTTCAAAACAATTCCCATTGACTTCATTTTACATTTATTTGGATTTGTTTCGTATAACATTCCCACATACCTCTTTTTAGATAATAGCAAGAATGGCATAAACGTTTTCTCATATTCTAAATCGTGTGGTTTTTTTAAATACATCGTTGCTAATTCTCCAGCTTGTATTGCTAATTCAATCGTAATTTCTAACGCTTTTTTACCTTCTATCTTTGTTCCATCTAATTCTTCCAAATTAAATGTAAAGAATACTGAATCAGTATTTTTCACAATTAATTCAAATCCGGTATTAAAATTACCTGTTTCTGTCTCAATATCATATACAAAATCATTTGATAACCCTAATTTATCGATTTTTTTTATAATTTTAGGATTTTTACGTTGTTTGTTAGTTGTACAAGTTAAACGAATAATACTTAATTTATCACTTCTTGTATTTAAAGAAACATTAAACCCTAAACTTTTACACAGATAATATAACATAGCAGAACCTATTTTACCTTTATTATCTAATCTAATACATTTCACCTTTTCATTTTTACATTTTGAACCATCGGCTAAGTAATAACCGGCAAAATATGCTATTTTTAATTCTTTACTTCCATTAAGATAATCTGTTGGAATTATTTTTAATTTATCTTTATTGTAACATTTTTCTCTGAATAAACCTACATATTTTTTTATATTTCCACAGTTAGGCACTATTTTATAAACACCAGAACTTTTAATTGTATTATTTATTTTGAATTTATCTCCAAAAATTTCCTCACATAATGATTGTAAAATTTTACACATCTCAATATTTTTTTGATTTAAAGCCCAACTATATTTTTTTCCAGATGGACAATTATAATATCCGCAAGAACCATCGCCATAAAAGAATCCGTAAATAAAAGCTTTTTTTTCCGAGATAGATTTTTTTTCAATATTTTTTATATAAGTTAGAATATCTTTTAATTTCATATCTGTTTTTTCAAATGTTGGATAATTATGTAAAAGAGTTTGTCCAATTTTAATTTCAGTTGGTTTTAATATTTTACCCTGTTCATCTAATAAGCTATGGTCTTCTGTAACATCTACTACTCCTGTATGTGTATTTACTCTATACATTTGTTTTATAGTTTTATGTCGAATTACTCTTTTTATATCACTCCATCCTTTTGATGTATATATTTGATAATTATTTACGTTTGCTTGTTGCTTTTCCTTTCTATTTGACTCTCCTACTTTAAATCCATCATATTCCTTCCAATCATTATTTAAATTATTTATTTGTTTAAATTCGATATTCCCTGTATTTTTATTTTTTAATAATAAAGGTGTATCTTTTGTAACACTATCACCATAAATATATTCTGAACGTGAAATTACTGACTTTGATTTTACCTTACCATAATTTTTTGTCTCTACAATTCTATCTTTATAACATTCTTCAACAATTCTCTTAGCATATAATAATAATTTTCTACCTGTTGCTGTGGTAGAAGCCGCAATATCTTTATCATAAAACGCACTTGTTTTTGCTCCTGTTTGACCATATAAAGAATTTGCTACAACCTTTTTACTTAACTGTCTTTTATCAAAGACATTTTTCATAAAATCATTATATGTATCTTCGATTTTTTCCACATCTTCTTTATTTACACTTATTTTATCTCCCTTTTCTGGAATTATTGTATATTCGTCTTCACCTTTATTCAATAATCCACTATAACTTTCTCCATTTTTTAATGTTACTGTTTTAAATTTAATTAATTTTCTTGTTGCTTTTCTTGATGCTAATAATTCACGCAATACAGTTGGCATAATACCTTTATCTTCTCCGTGAAATTGAACAAATCGACAAATTTTTCTACCACATTTAATTTTTTGAGCTGCTGATGCCGGCGTTTTTCTAACATACTTATATGTATCATATTGGATATCAACATATTTATAGTCAGCTAAATTATCATATATAAAATTACCATCTTTATCTCTTTCTCCCCAAATTTTTATTTCGTTCCCCGCTAAATCATATTCTTTTGTCCAAACTTTGGTATCCTGAGAAATATTTTCACTAATCATACAACTTGGATATAGAGATGAATAATCATTTACAGCTACAGGATTTTTTCTATATAACCCCGTTTTGGGTTCTAATACAATTGCTCCTTCGAATCCATCATTACTTTCTGATTTTTGTAACATTGGCATAAATGTTTTAATTTTTCTACATTCTTTTGCTATAAAACTCAATAATTTAATACCTTGACCTCTCATTGCAATAAATTCGATTGGGACAGAACAAATTTTTGCCTGTTCAACCATCGCAGTATAAATATCATTTTTTATCATTAAATTATGAACCAAGTTACAATCCTGAAAACAATATTTTGCTACAATTGCTCTCGATGATGCTCCTTCATTTGTTAATCTGAAAATATCCTGTGGTGTTACGTCATCTTTTGCCAAACACCATCTAAATTTATGTTTTTTATCAATATCTATTTTATAATCTACTTCAAACGAATCATTTTGTAAATTACTAATTTTAAACTTTTTACCTTCTTTATATTTATCCGACGAATGTCCCAAAATTTCAAATACAATAAAATGTCCATTTTTTAATCCCATTAAATTTTTACTCTTTATTTTTGTTTTATTTTCAATAACATTGTAATCCTTAACTATATCTCCTATAAAATGTGATGCTACATAATCTAATTTATATGATGGTAGATTTTCTGCTTTTCTAAAATAATTATATAAATCAATCTGAATTCTTCCTGGGATTTTTACATAAACTAACTCGTATGTTCCACTTGCTACTTTTGTAGTACTGTTAATTATTTCACTTTTTTCATTTTTATTTCTATTCATTAATTTTAAGAATTCATCCTTACAATTCAATTCATCCGCTCTATCCAATAGAAAGTGCCAATCAAAACCAAAAGTATTATACCCTATAATGATATCAGGGTCTTCATTTTTTATTAGTTTTGCCCATTCCAACAATACATTTCTTTCTTGACCTCTTGAAACTATTTCACTATTTGGAACTTCTGGTGTATCATCGCACCTATTTAAAACTATCATATTATTATAATAAGGTTCCTTTTCACCTAATCTTAGAAATGTACTTCCAATAAATGTACATTTATCCCCTTCTAATTTTGGTAGAAATCCTGGTATTTTTTTATTTCTATCGTAACCTATTGCTTTATCGAGTATATCCAGTTTTTTTCCTGCATCATATTTTGAAGTTAAACAATGGACTAACGTGTTTTTTTTAAATTCCCAAGGAATATACATATCCCAATCTTTATATGCCGCTTTTTCTTCATCGTCCATCGCATCCCATTTCATTTTTTCAAAATAATTATCCTCGTCCGGATCTCTTCTTTCTAATAATTTTCCCAATTTATATCCTAAAATTCTATTTAATTTTGATTTAATTTGTTCCAATGACGGTTTGGATTTACTTTGTAAGTAAACACGGCTTATACCATTTACTTTACCATATTCAAATGCTGCTAATGATAATTTCACAAATAATTTATTTTTTTCTTCTATAGATTTTTTAGATATCTCTTTTTTATTTCTTGTCCAGTATTGAATTATTTCTCCTATCATTTTTCTATATGATTTTTTAGCTACTGGGAAATCACCATGAGATGATGAAGCCTCAATATCCCAACTCATTACTGTCATAGGAGTTCCTATCTCTTTTTCTAATAAAGGTACTATATTTTTATAATCTGTTTCATATTCATAATTACAATATGTTTTCTTATTAACCTTTTTTATTTTCTTAACTGAATTTTTAAATGTTATCCATCCAGATGGACTAATATCTTGAATGTGAAAATATCTTAAAAGAGGAGGTAAATTTGATTCATATAATTTCAAGAAAGTATCTTCATATTCTACTCCCCTTTTTTTTAATCTTCTTTTTTTGAAATTTTTATTATCTTCAAACCAAAGTTTTTTTGCTTTATTAAATGCTGTATGATTTTTAAAACCTATTTGTAAAAAGTTATTTTCTTTAAAATTATTAAATCCATATAATTTTTTTCCCTTTCTTAATTTACAAAATGTTACTGAATCTTCATACATTTGTCCCATTTGTTCCTTTAACCAAAATTTAAATCCTCTTACGTTAGGCTTTTCCCATTTGTCTGGAACTAAAATATAAAAGAATGGTTCAAAATTCTTTACAAATATACAACATGTTTTACCTTTCTCATTCATACCATACATCTTAATTAAAAACCTTTTATTGTCTTTATATTTTTCCTCTTCATCTCCCGCATCATCATACTTTATATTTAATACTTGAAAATCAAATAATCGAAATTCTGGTTTATTGAATGGCATATTCTAATAAATATATTTTGTATTAGGTTTATTTCAATTTTGTTAGATATTAAAAAATTGAACAATAAATAATATAAAATCAATATATTATTTATATTATAATGACCGATAGAGGCATTCCTGAAGAGATGAAAACTGGATTTAATCTTGTCGAAGATGACGGTAGAGATGTTGTTGAAAATATTGCATCAATTGTTTTAGTATTTATGGAAAATGCTGTAAAATCCGCAGATATTTATGTAAAGCACACGAAAAGAACTACAATTACTGCCGAAGATATTAAAAGAGGACTTATGTTAGAAGTTTTCTTTATGAAACAAAGACCTAATATGATTGAGCACTGCGAACAAATGAAAGAAACAATAAAAAAAATTCAAGATGAAGACGATGATAGTGATGAAGAGATAGAAATATACGGAGATGAAGATGAAGTATTTAAAGAAAGTGAATGTACATGCCCTATGTGTGGTTGTATGAATACCATTTATACAAGATGGGATACTTTTACTCCTGAAACCGCAATCGAAAAGGCTATGGCTAAGCATATTGAAAATATTTGCTAATCAAAATTATGTCTAACAAATTTTGTAACCATTCCTATGCGTTTTGCATCCTTGAAATAACTAATAAATTCAGGGTTTGAGGTTACTTCTGTTACCTCTACTTCTTTTCCACCAGTATTTAAATATATATAAGAGTAATAAGATAATTCAATACTTTTTTTCTTGGGATTAAATCTATGATATTTCTTTTGGGTTGGAGAATACCATGCGTAAAGCATTTTAGTTGCCATAATTATACTATATTCACATATAGTATTTATTTAATTCAATTTTCTTCGTGTCCTTCGTTTTCTTCGTGTCCTTCGTTTCCTATTTTTCTTTCTTTTCTTTGTTTTTCTTCTTCTTTTTCTTTTTCTCATACCACCTCTCATTGTTTTATCGGAATTTTTTAGTGTTTCTTTAATATAATTTACTAAACTACCAACATCGCGGTTTCCATTATAATCTGCTTTTTTTCCTCCTTCTCCTGTCATTGAAAAAATCCAAGGGTATCCTGGAACTTCTTGTGAATCTATACAATTTACACTTGGTATCATCTTTTCCTCAATGCTTACCAATAAACCATCACCTTTTTCCTTTTTTATTGCGTTTTCAACTGTTGTCCATATCTTATTCAGTTCCTTACAGTGACCGCACCAAGGTGCCCATACTTTACAAATTACTTTTTGTTGATTATTAGTCATTAGTTTATTAAATTCATTTACATTTCCTGGGTTTAAATTCAAAACTCTCATTTAGTGTATGGAGAGAAATTTATTTATTTAAATATATATATATGAATAAATTTGATAAAATAAAATTAGCAATTATAGCATCAATATTTTTATTAGGACTTTATTTTGTTTCAACAAGAAAATCTGGACTTATTAAAATTACAGAAACCTTTAAGGGTAATGATTGCCCTAATGTTTTAATAAAAAAAGGAAAAGAATTACATCTAACCAATACAAAAAAAGCAAAGGTTCCTGGTGTAAATCCTATTATATTTAAAAGTTTAGAAGAATATGCCGAATACGTTGCTTGGGGACAAAAAGTAGGATTAAAATGTCCAATTTTATACTACGAAGAAACATATAACACTCAAAATGAAAAAGGATTACGATTATTAGATAATCCATTTACTCCTTCTGCTGGATTGTCCAGTAATAATCACCCTCACAAACAAGCTCAAACTGTTGCTTTAATGGATGCTAATAGAGATGACCCTCCATATAATCAAAATAATTATGCTGGTATTGACCCACAAGACCAATATGTAGGCGTTAGAACCGAGTTAGATAATATAAAATTGCAACAAGATCCTAAAAATTTAACTTATGCAGCCCCTTGTTCAAGTTGGGGAGGAAAATGTACACCTAATTAAATATATAATTAAAATTTTATATATTTAAAATACACCTCCTACTTTTTTTGCTGTTCCAATTGCACCCCCATCTAATACTAAATCCATTGCTGATAACAAATGACTCGATTCCACTATAGACTTTCTTTTATCTTTTCCATCGACTACCATATCCTTTAAATCTTTTCTCATTTGTCTCATTATTTTTTCTTTTTGTATTTCAACCAAATCTTTAAATTCTGGTAAATCTTCTATTTGGTCTAATTCTTCATCTTGGTCTCCATATCTTTCACTTAGATCATCATAATTATCTAATTGTTTTTGTAATTTTTCAGCAAGTCTATCCAATTGTCTATCCTCTAAACCCTCTACTAATTTATTACTTGTAACAATTTGTGATAATCCTTTTCCACTAATCTCTAACATACCAAATAACACATATACAGCTATTAAAGCTAATGTTAAATATCCTAAAGTTTTTATAATTCTTTCTGGACTCATTATATATTTAATAAATATTTAATTTGTATCTATTACGATTACATTAGATTTTTGATAAAGCAAAAATTGCACTATATTTCTTATACTTGTTTTTGATATCCTTCTTTTTATACCCGAATCTGTAACAAATGTTAATGAATCCATACATTTTTGGTCTGTATCTAAAGCACACAATAAATTATATAATGAACCAAATTTATTCATAATTATCTGGGATGTATGAGAACTTACCCCTGGTATTTGACTTAAAATTATTTCCCCAATATTTTCCGGAGTTATATTTTCTTTTTTTACTTTTTTAACAACTTCGCTATAATTTTTGGGTTTTAAAATCTCTCCAGTTTCGTAATATGAAACTTTTTTTTTCTCACGATTTAATTTATCACACATTCTTAAAATATATTCTGCTGTCTCTGTCATATCAATCGTTTTTATTACTGAAAATCCTTTATAATAATTTAAACTAAATATTGCAGAATATAATGTATTAGATTGAACTTTATATCTATTTTGCCAAATAGATAAATTACCTTCTATTAAATAAACTATGTTGTGATTATGAACTGGATTATTCATTAATCTATGAGACTGTTCTACATATCTACCATCCTTTATTGATGATGCTAAATCATTCAAACTTTTTCTTTCCACTATTATTTTTTCATTTCCTTCATTATCACACAAAATTACATCTCCTAATGGTAAATTTTCTATTTCTATTTCAATATTTTTAAATTCAAATTGTTTTAAAAATGCGACTAATAATTTAATTAATCTTTTTTCTCTTACATCAACTTTCAACTTCATATACTTAAAAACTTTCGTTAAGTTTAAATTGTTTTTAAAATAACATAAACAAATGGCTATCAATAATATAAGATGGATACTAAGACACTATTACAGGACGGCGATATTGAAAAAGATGCTGAAGACCTAATTTTTAACCCTTTTAATTCTAATAATAAAGAAATTACTGAAGACGAGGTATGCGATATTTTAAAGAAATATGGCGTACCAGATAAAGTTCATAATATTAACTTATATAAACGAGCATTCGTTCATAAATCATATTGTAAAAGACCTGCTCTTGAAAATGAAGCAAACGAAGTTATTATTGCAGATAGACCTTCTGCCTGTATGAAATTAAAAACAAAATCTAATGAAAGATTAGAATTTTTAGGAGATGGAGTATTAGAATGTATAACTAAATACTATTTATATAGACGTTTTCCTAAGGAAAATGAAGGGTTTATGACAGAAAAAAAAATTGCTATTGTTAAAAATGAACATATTGGTAAATTAGCATATGAAATGGGATTAAATAAATGGTATATTATCTCTGCAAACGCAGAGGAAAAAAAAACAAGAACAAATCTTAAAAAATTGGGTTGTTTATTTGAAGCTTTTTTGGGGGCTCTTTTCTTAGATTTTAATAAAATTTCTATTAAAGACGAAGACCAATGGTTTGATAATGTATTTGTTACTGGACCTGGATTTCAAATTGCACAAATTTTTGTAGAAAAAATATTAGAATCGCATGTAAATTGGGTTGAATTAATTCAAAATGATGATAATTATAAAAATATATTACAAGTTATGCTACAAAAAGCTTTTCAAATTACTCCAATATATAGAGAAATTTCTGAATGGGACGAAGAAACTGGATATCACATGGGAGTTTATTTATGTTTAAATAAAAAGAAACACGAATTTACACCAAATGATGATTTTATTGAACCTATTGAAAAATATATTAATAAAAATAACCCTGCTTTAGAAAATTTGAAAAATTATTGGGATACTTGTGAGAAAAATGATAACATTGGATTAGTAATTATTTTGGGAGATAGCAAACACAAAATAAAAAAGAAAGCTGAACAAGCTGCTTGTAAAATTTCTATCGAAAAATTATCCTAATTATTTTTTATAATATTTTTATTTTTTGCATATAGATTTTTTTCAACTGAAATACGATGTTTTTTTACATTTGGAGAATTATTATTTGAACGTCTATTTATATCTGGTGTTCTTACCTTTTTGTTTGAAAATTTAACACTGGTATCTATTTTCAAATTAAATTTATATTTCATTATTATTAATATTATTATTATTTTTTTAATATATAAAACTTTTTTATATTTAATTTGTATAGATGTCCGAATTATTTTTAGAAAGACTATCAAAAAAAAGCAAACCTCAAAAACCAAAAATTCGTGAAATTATATTAGAAAAAGGACAAGTTGATGTTGATATGACTCTTGTAGATAAAACCGATTCGAATTATAATATTAAAGCTCTTAGACAAAAATTAAAAAAAGAGAGAGGATTATCTGTTCCAAAATTATTTAAATCAGCTCCTCCTCCTTCTATACCCCCTGAATCAAAAACTTATTCACCAAGTGATACTGATATCAAAAAACCTGTCAAATTAACTAAAACCGTTAAATTACCTGGAGAACAAATTGAAGAACCCGGTGAAAAAAGAGAAAAAAGAAAAAGAAGAATTGCCGAAATAGAAGATATTAAATTAGAAATGGATGCAACATTAATAGAAGTTGATGACGAACCTCTGGGTAATAGATTACCCAATAAAGAACCTTCGGTAAATATAAAAGCAAATGCTTATTATTTAAATGATAGAGAAATTTTTATTAATTTTGTTAATTCTATTTTTAAAGATTATGGTGATGTATTGAAGAATGAAGATAAAAAAGATATTACATGTGAATCTCTATCTAAATCTAAATCTAAATCTTTCTCATTAATGATTCACCAGCAAATTGTTAGAGACTATATTAATATTTATACGCCATATAGAGGGCTTTTATTATATCATGGTTTAGGTGCCGGCAAAACCTGCGCATCTATCGGTATTGCCGAAGGAATGAAAAATAATAATCAAGTATACATTTTTACTCCGGCATCCTTAAGAGCTAATTATATTAGCGAACTTAAAAGTTGTGGCGATCCTATATATAAATTAAATCAATATTGGGAAAAAATAAATACTATTGGTAATCCTCATTTAGAAAAAGCCTTATCTGAAATTTTAAATATACCTGTTGCTTTTATTAGAAAACAAAAATTCGCATGGATGGTTAATGTTAATAAACCAAGTAATTATAAAACATTTTCCCCTGAAGACCAAGATTCTATTAATAAACAAATAGAACAAATGATACAAAAAAAATATAGATTTTTTAATTACAATGGGATGCGTAATTCACATTTAGATAATCTCATAAGAGAAGCTTCCGGAGGTATTGAAGAGGAAGAAGATGTTGAAGACCAAGATGAAGAGGGAGGCGAATCTAAAAATAAAGATAAACCCATTAATACTACTATTAATCCTTTTGATAATAAAGTTATTATTATTGATGAAGCACACAATTTTGTTAGTAGAATTGTTAATAAATTAAAAACTAAAAAAAAAACACTTTCCATAAGATTGTATGAATATATTTTAAGTGCTACCAATTGTAGAGTTGTATTTTTAACAGGAACTCCTATTATCAATTACCCAAATGAAATTGCTGTTTTGTTTAATATGTTAAGAGGTTATATTAAAACATATTACTTTAAATTAGACACAAGTAAAAGCTCTGGAAAAATAAATAGCAAAAAAATATTGGATATTTTTAAAGAAAAAAATAAATTAGCTAATTATATTGAATATAGTGCTTCCAAAACAACACTCGTTATTACTCGTAATCCATTTGGATTTATAAATAAAAAAAAAATGTCTAAAAAAAACAAAATATACGCAGGTGTTGCTATTGGAGAGAAGGGTCAAAAAAGTGACAAATATTTTCATAATTTTGTAATAAGAAAATTAAGAGAAAATAATATTGAAGTAGTTAAACAACAAAGCAAAATAGAAAATCATAAAGTTCTACCTGATTCTATGGAAATTTTTAAAAATATGTTTATAAATCCTCAGAACGGCGAAATGAAAGAAATAAATTTATTTAAAAAACGCATACTAGGTTTAACATCTTATTTTAGAAGTGCGAGTGAATCATTATTACCAAGATATGATGGAATACCAAAGGTTTATCAAATAGATATGAGTCCTCATCAATTAGGAATTTATGAACGTGCAAGAGCTGCTGAAAGAAAAGAAGAAAAAAGAAATGCTAAAAAAAAATTAAAACAACAAGAAGGTATTTATGCTGATACTACTTCTACTTATAGAATTTTTTCAAGAGCTTTCTGTAATTTTGTTTTTCCAAATAAATTGGTTATGGATAAAACTCAGAAAGAACATTTATTAATAAGACCTATGCCCAAAATAGAAACTAATTTGGAAGATAATACCAAAGTTGTTATTGATAATAAAACAGATGAAGATATATTAGACGCAACATCCGTTTCCGATAAACTCGATAATATTGATGGATTATATTCACAGGAAGATATTGATACTATCGAACAACAACAAAGAGAACAAACTGATACAAGTTACAGGGGTAGAATCGATAAGGCTTTAAAATTACTTGAATTACACGGAGATGAATTTCTATCTGTTACCGGATTAAAAGATTATAGTCCTAAATTTCTACAACTCTTAAAGAATTTAAAAGATAAAAAAAACATTGGTCTTCATTTAATATACTCACAATTTCGAACTATCGAAGGAATTGGAATTATTACTTTAATTTTAAAACATAATGGATTTTCACAATTTAAAATTACTAATAAAAGAGGACCTTGGCAATTAGATATGACTGCTGAAGAATTAGCTAAACCTTCATTCGCATTATATACCGGCACTGAAACTGTTGAGGAAAAAGAAATAATAAGAAATGTTTTTAATGGAGATTGGGATAAAATTCCAAGTTCTCTTTCAAGTCAATTAAGAGAAAAAAATGTAAATAATAAGTTGGGGGAAATTATCACTATTTTAATGATTACAAGTAGTGGAAGTGAAGGAATTACTTTAAAAAATACACGTTATGTTCATATTATGGAACCATATTGGCATCCTGTAAGAACAGACCAAGTTATCGGAAGAGCAAGGAGAATCTGTAGTCATAAAGATTTACCAGTTGAATTAAGAACCGTTGAAGTTTTCATGTATTTAATGAAATTTAAAGATTCTCATTTAAAAGGTGACCCAGGTGCAGAAAAAAAAGAAGATAGAGAAGCACTTATTTCCACCTCATTAAAAACATCTATGGCAGATAGAAGTAAAATTAATAAACAATTAATATTTACAAGTGACCAAACATTATACGAAATTTCAAATATTAAAAAAACTACTAACGATTCGATATTAAGAGCTATAAAAGAAACATCCATAGATTGTGCTTTACATTCTAAATCTAATAAAACTGAGAGTTTAATGTGTTATTCATTTGGGTCTCCTTCAGTCGAATCATATTCGTATAAACCTAATTATAGTCAAGAAGAAAAAGATAAAATTCAAGCACAAAATACTAAAAAATTATCATGGAAGGGAAAAGTTATTAAACTTGGTGGAAGAAAATATATTATTAAACTTGATAATCCTGATATTAAAAACATAGGCGAAATATATGATTATGATGCTTATAAATCTGGAAAAGCTATTCGTATCGGTTCTACTATTTCAGGGAAAAATAACAAAATTAAATTTGTCAAAGTTTCAGACTCATTTTAATAATTTCAAAATTTCATTTTGATTTGATATTATTATATCTAATTTACTAATAATATCATCATTCTTTACTGTAGGTTTTTGTTTTAATTTTGATAAAAAATTTGATACATTATTATTTGTTTTACTATCACCATCATTAATATTAAATGTTACGCGTTTTTTATTAATTTTTATCGCATTATCTAAATTTATATTAGTATTTTTTTCTATTTTTAGTTTCGGTGTTTCATTTTCACGATTCAACCATTTTTGTGCTTTTTCTTGATCTTCTGTATTATATTTTTGAGTTATTGATTCTAATTCCTTTTGTCTATCTGCCAACGTTTGATTCATTATTATATCCAAGTTTTGTATTGGTAAATCCTCCTGATTATCACTGAAATCTATTTTATTTGGTTTTTTGGGATTTATCATTTTCTTAAATTGAGATTCTTGTGTTGCCAGATTTTTATCGAATACTTCCCGTGTCGATAATTGTATATTTTCAACTTTTACTTCTGGTTTATTTTGGTTACTCATAATAAAATTATAACCTCCTTCTACTACTTTTTTGTTCATTCCCTCTAAATCATTACCATAACCTAAATCAATTCTATTTATATGAAAATAATTACATTGTTGATTAATAAAATTATATAATTCAGAATCATTTATTTTCATATTATTATCTGACCCTATCGATTTTAATAAATCAAATAACATTTGTTTATTATTGTCTGATTGAACTGACATATAAATAAAATAAATAAATTAACTTTAATTATTTTATTGATTAAAATAGATTTTTCTTAATTTTATCATATAATCGTCCTTTATTCGTATTTTTACAAATTTATTAAAAGATACACCTTCTAATAACTGAATAATAAAATATAAACTATACATTCCACATTCGCTATCACTGTATTGATGTCTTTTTTTATTTTCAAATAATTTATATTTTTTTCCATTTCCTATTTTTAAAGATTGTTTTTGAACTTTGGTTTTAAATTTTTGAACTTGCCTTGGCATTTTCTCTCCATAACTATCCAAAAAATATATATGTCTTTTATCTGCATTTATATACATTGCTATCCAATGAGAACCTTCTTGATTATGTTTATCTAAATTAAAAATTATACCTATTTGAGTTTTTCCTTCAGATAAGGACTTTTCTAAACTAAATTCACATAATTCTTCCCATACACATTCCCCATATGCTAAATGTTTATCATAATCTATTGGAGATGGTCCTATAAAATCAAAATTACTATGTTTTTTCTCATATTGTTTCATTACTTCAACTATATCTGTACTTGATAACCACTCTGTCGGATTTTCTTTCCAAGATTCAGGTGCTTTCGGGGCAAATGTATAATCTTTCGTTTCTATATCTATATTCTCACTTATACACTTTTGTTTTATCCAACATGATTCTTTATTACAACTTTCATTAAAAATATATTGTAATGCTCTCCATATATTACGAGGTTTATTTGTTAAAATTTTTCTATCTTTATGTTTTTTATTCCAAATATTTTTTATTTTATGTAATCCTTTTACTGTATAACAAGTATAAGGTAATACATCTCCTTTCTTTTTGGGGGCACATTTTGATTTAAATAAATTTGTTTTCTTTTTTCTTGATTTTCTTTTCACTCTTTTGTTTCTTTTTCTTTTTGTTCTACGCGGCATAGTTATAAATTATTTAGATTTTTTCTTTTTAGATCTGTATTTTGGATCTTTCAAATTTATAGCCTTTGTTTTGGGTATTATTATTATTTCTTTTTTTCTTTCTTTTACTATTACTGGTATAAAATCTTCTATTTTATTTTTTTCTTTTTTTAGTTTTTTCATCAGTTTTTTATTTTCGTTTATTATTTCTAAATTTGATATTTTTTTATTTTTTTTCATTTCCTCAATATTTTTATATTCTTCTTGAAATATTTCTTTCTTATCATTGAATTTATAATGTTCGATTAAATTTTTTGCATAATTTTTAAAACAATTATCTAAATCGTTCGTTATTTTATTTCCTCTTAAATATTCTTTTGTATCTATTAAAATTCTTTTTCTATAAAATTTTATATCATCTAAAGATACTGTATCTGTATATTCAGTTGTTTTATTATATTTGATTCTGGGATTCTTCAAATATAATAAATCTATTTGATTATTCTTAGAAATATCCATATATTAAATATCTTTATTTCTTTTCAGGACTTCCTACTCTTTCCGGTTCTATATCTTTTGTTTGCTGTCTAATGTGGTTGTGAAATAATTTATGACCTAAATTACAGCCATTAGGATTAAAAGAATAAAAAGTTTCTTCTTTAAATAATAAATTATTTGTCATTTCTACCGGGTTTGTTGTTGGTACTAAATAACTGGAATTAAACATATCACTATTTGTTCCCGGTACATATTTACCTTGAACACATTTTTGTAAAGGATGAAAAGAATTATGTAACCTTGATTCTGTATCTACATTTCGTGAATATCCATCATATGGCGCACTACTTCCTGGATTAAATACATATTTTTGTGAATAAGGACTGAAATTTGCCTTTTTTACTGTTGCTTGTTTATGATTATCTACCATTCCAAATACTGTTGCATATGTATCTACTGGTCTGGAAAAATATGATGCACCCATTTGAACACTCGGAATATTTCTTTTATACATTCTATCACTTAATACCTGATTTCTATCTAATTGACAATAATATACATCGTGTAAATTCGTTCCCATATTTAAATATATATTATATTATTATTTTATTATATCTACAAATAAGTTAAAAAGGTTGTGCTAAATTATTTATATATGTGTGGGATTTTCGCTCTGCTAAACAGTAAATATCACTCTTTCACAAACATAAAAGAAAATTTTATGAAAACGCAAAATAGGGGACCCGAATATAGCGAACTTTTAGATATCCCAAAAATTAATACATATCTTGGTTTTCATAGATTAGCTATTAATGGTGTCAATGAAAAAAAATCTAATCAGCCTTTTTTTATTGATGGTATTTATTTAGTTTGTAATGGGGAAATTTACAACCATAAACAATTATTTACTATTTTAAATATTCTACCTAATAGTCGTTCTGATTGTGAAGTTATTATTCATTTATATAAACGATATGGTATTAAACAAACTCTTCAAATGTTAGATGGGGTTTTCGCATTTGTATTAATTGATACAAATAAAAAACAGATTTTTGTTTCAAGAGATACTTATGGTATTAGACCATTATTTACATCTGTTTTAAAAATATATGTTAACCCTGATACATACTATTATTCATATTTATTTTCATCTGAATTAAAATCCATTTCTGATATCGGAATGCGATTTGATCAAACTGTTAATCAATTCCTACCTGGACACTGTTCTAAATTTATATATGATGACGATTCACCTATTAAATTTATTGATGAGTTTGTATATTCTCAACCTATTTCTTTTTCTAATAGCTATACCTTTGGTTCTGTTTATACAACTATATATGAAAAAATATACAATGCTGTTCATAAAAGAGTTCAAAATACCGAAAGAGAAATTGCCTGCTTACTTTCTGGTGGTTTAGATAGTAGTCTTATTGCTGCTCTTGTTAAAAAAATACATAAAGGAGATTTACATACGTGGAGTATTGGTTTTAAAGGCAGTGAGGATTTGATGTATGCTCAACAAGTTGCTGACCATATTGGTAGTATTCATCATTCAATTGAAGTTGATGAACAAGAATTTTTAGATGCTATCCCTGAAGTTATTTATAATATAGAAAGTTATGATACAACTACAGTTAGAGCAAGTGTTGGTAATTGGTTGATTTGTAAAAAAATAAAAGAACAAAGTAATGCTAAGGTTATTTTTAATGGCGACGGTGCTGATGAGGTTATGGGAGGATATTTGTATTTTCATGAAGCACCTGATTCTATCGAATTTGATAAAGAATGTAGAAGATTATTAACAGATATTCATTGTTTTGATGTATTAAGATCTGATAGAAGCATTTCTTCTCATGGATTAGAAGCAAGAACACCATTTCTCGATAGAGCATTTGTTGATTATTATTTGTCCATTGATTATCATTTAAGATGTCATGGAAAAAAACATAAACCTGAAAAATATCTTATTCGTGAAAGCATTGAAAAAATGGATGCTAATTTACTACCCAAATCTGTATTATATAGAACCAAGGAAGCATTTAGCGACGGTGTTAGCAAACAAACCAAATCTTGGTTCCAGATTATTCAAGATTATGTTAAAAATGTTAAATTTTCACATTTGGAAAGTATTGATGAAGAAACTATTATTAAGGACTATAATCCATATTTATTTAATCGACCCAAAACATTAGAACAACTTTATTATAGAGATACATTTGCAAATCATTTTCCTAATCCTATATGCTCTAAAATTATTCCATATTTTTGGATGCCTAAATTTGTAGAAGCTACAGATGCTTCCGCCCGAACCTTAAATGTTTATAAAGAAAAGATTAAATTAAATAATTAATTTCTAATTTTAAAATATATGAATTCTACATCTTGTAAAAAATGCAATGGAACAGGATTTATCCAAAATAAAAATGTATTATTTTGCAAAAATAATACATTGAAGCTAAGCTATCATTTATGCTATTTATGTGAAAATAAAAAATCTCAATTCAACTCTAAATACATATTATGTGATAACTGTCACGGTGACGGATATTTTATAAAAAATGATTCAAAAAACCTCCCTTCTTTTTAGTCTTATTTTTTCTTTTTATTCTTTTTTTTCGAGAAATATTATGTTTATTTTCTTTTACAAAAGACTTTAGTTTTCCTAATATTTCTTTCTTATAATTCTTTCTTGAACTTATATTTGATATTCTATATTTAAACCCTAAAGGGTCATCTCTTGAAAATTCTAACATATTTTTTTTGAATTTTTCGTGCTCTGAATTTTTTATTAATTTACCAATTGGTGTTTTTAAAAATCTATTAGACATCAATTCAAATTTTATATCATGTTTATATGCTCTTACTTTTATGTATTTTACTGATTTGTCTATCATATAAGGGTGATTAATATCGTCTAAAAATACTATATTTGCTGTACTTTTTATTTTTCCACATTTCAATAAATCTTTTACTGTTTTTTCATGTGTTGTTCTATTTCTTTCGTAAATTTTGTTATCTACTTTCCAAGCTGCTATTGTTCTATCAAATAATTTATATTTTAATTTTGATTCTATATAATTTTTTATATCATGAACCCATGATTTTGGTCCCATATTGTTAGTATATATAAGCACTTTTACACATTTTAATTTTAATTTCACACTTTTTATATATTTGAAAATACTCATTGTATCCGGTCTAAATATTTCTGGGAAAATATCAAATATTTTATACAGTTCTTTTTTATTTAATTTTCTCTTTAAATAATTTTCTATTCCTTCCACAAATATAGCTATTTGTGTGAAGTATCCTATAGTCTTATCCAAATCAAAAACAAATACTAAACTTTTATTTTTTACGCACTTTGTCATCATAAATTATATTGATATTATTATTTTTCCAAATAATTCAATACACCTAAAATTATATTTTCCTGATTTGTTAGTTTTTGAAATATATAGCATTCATCAAATTTTATTTGAAAAATTCTATTCATATTATTTTTTACTTTTATTTGAACACAATCATTTATAATGTCTATATCAATTATTATGCCACCATTCGTTAATTTGATTTTATCTGGGTTTTTTAACGGTATCCATCTAATATAACAACCATAATTTATATCACTCATATCGCTACAGTATCTGTATGATTTTAGTTTTTTGTGCATTATTTTTAATTCTTTTCCAGATAACCCCAATCTCTGAAGCATATCATTTTTCAATGACTTTATTCTACTACTGCTTAAAGTCATTATTGATTCATTTGTCTCATTTCCTAAAGCATTTAACAGTTCATCTATGTTTTCTTCACTCATATTATATATATTATGCTCTTATTTTTAAATATTTTTTCATTTACTTAAAAAAGAGAACTACTTAAAATAAGAAAATTTAGACCATTATGCTCTTATTTTTATAAATTTCAAAAAGTCACTACCTACAAGATTTTTATCCAGTAACAATATTTTTAACAAACTATTTTGCGAAAATCGATTTTGGACATTTATCAGAATGTCCAAAATTGAAATATAGGATAAGTTTTGTAAATTTCAAGTACCCAAAAATAGTATTTATTATCATCTTGTAGGGAATTATTTATAAGTTATAAAAATAATTGTGACTGAAAAATTTAAAATGTTTTTGAAAAGGATTTAGCAACTTTTTTATATAATCCTAATATAAGCAGGGTATGTTGGAAAGTTGCTCAACAATAAATTCAAAGTTTTTTTGTAAAAAATGTAACTATTCTACGTGTAAAAAAAGTAGTTGGAATAAACACATTAAGACCAAAAAACACATTAGGAAAGGTGCTCAAAATGTTAGGAATATTAGGAAAGTTGCCAAAAAAGTTGCTAAAAAAGTTGCTCATAAAAAATTTTCATGTGAATTTTGTGGAAAAAAATATTCACATAGGTCTACATTATGCACTCATAAAAAGACCTGTAATGTAAAAAAAGAAATAGAAGATACAGCAGAGGTTGAAGAACAAGTAAAAAAACTATGGTTTGAAGAAAACAAGAATTTAAAATCAGAGATAGCAGAACTAAAATCTATAATGAAAGATATGATATTATCACAAAAAGATATTATAGGCTCGCAAAAAGTTGTGACAGAAACACAAAAAGATATAATGAACTCACAAATAGATAGAGATAAGGCTATAGTAAAATTAGCTGAAACAAAAGCTATTAGTACATCTCAAACAGTATATAATAATTGTAATAATCGTAATATGACTATAAATGTTTTCTTAAATGAACAATGCAAGGATGCTTTAAATTTAACAGATTGGGTTCAAAATATAAAGGTTACATTGGAAGACTTGGAATATACAAAAGACAATGGATTTGTTGATGGAGTTACAAATATTATAACTAAACAACTAAGAGATTTAAAACCAACAGAGAGACCAATACACTGTAGTGATAAAAAACGCTTACAATTTTATGTAAAGGATAATGATGAATGGACAAAAGATACAAATAATAAAAAATTAGATGAAACGCTTAGAGATGTTAAGTTAAAATTACCCAAAAGTTTGACAGAATGGGAGAAGATGAATCCAACTTATAAAAATGACCCAAGATTAATGGATGAGTGGATGAATATCATGGCAGGTATAAGTGAAGGAGATACAGGAAACATATTAAAAGAGAAAATGGCATTGAAACGAAAGATAGCTACATATATAGAATTAAAAGAAGCAATGGCATCTACTAAGTAAAATTGAATAATAATTTATATATTATTTTGTATATAAATTATAATGAATTATGAAATAGGAAAAATATTGTGTGGAGCAGTTGATTCGAGTAAAATAAATTTGACAGGTGAGAATGATGGAAGAACAGAATCTATGAACAGTGAAGTAGAATTAACAAATTGTATAAGAGAAAAATGTTCTCAAATAGAATTTCTTCCAAAAGGACATAACAGAGCCTTTGGTGATATTACACCATTAATAGATAATATTGAATATCCTATTAATATAAAAATGGTAGATTGTTCAAAATCCGGTACATATAATGGAGGTGGTCCGACAGTATTTAATTATGTATTATTTGGTAGAAAGAATACGTCATGGAATGCGTTACAAAATAGAATAATAAAAAATAAACCAAATAAGTGTGTAAAAAAATATTATTACTTAATTTATTTTAAAAATAGTGATAAAAAAAGTATATTTTGTTCATTGGGAGATATAGCTTGCGAATCAATTCAAATAAATCCAAGCAATCCAATTCAATTGAGAAAAGATATTAAATTAGTTAATCGAACACCAGAAGAAGAAGCAAAATTTATTATAGGATTATTTGAGGCTGTATTATTTAAAAGGGCAGAACCATATTTAAAATACACAGGGGCTATTGCATAATTGTTTATGTCCAATCTTAAATCTATTAGAGAATATATAATTTTCTTTGAATTTATCACTATTTAAATATTTTACAATTTTTTTTAAATCTACTTCTTTTTTTGGAATCATCATAAGAAGAGCACCACCAAAATATTCAACTTTTCCTTCAAATGCTACTTCTTTATTTCTTGTTAGATTTGACACATAAATGCATTTTTTACCGATATTTTTTTCAATATTTAGCATATTTCTGGGTGCTCCCCATAACCACCAATTTTGTTCTGTATAACTTTTTATTTTACGATTAATCAAAACATCTTTATTTTCTAACATATAATTATTTAAATTTTCATTAGGCGTTGGAAATACTTCGATAAATATATATTTATCGCGTACATTTTTTTTGTTTAAAAGAGTAATATTACCGAATTGATTATTTTTATATACAGTTTCTTTACCAGTAACCATACCAACATATACATTGAAATAATCACCTATAATAAAGTTGTTTGTGATTTCAGTATTGGAAAATGTAATAATTCCATTTGTGTTTATTAAATATTTCAGTTGATTATTATATAATGTTTTCTTTTTTTGTTTTGACCATTTGTAATAACGAAAAACAATAATATCAATACTGGCATTAGCAAATAAATTTTCATTGTTTGGATGATATATGTGTGTGAATGTTCCGGATTTCATCATTTTAATTAATAATTTTGAAGCACTGGTTAATTTTAAGAAATCACTTGGAACTATAAATATTAACTCACCTTTTATTTTTAGTAAATTAAAACATTTTTCAATAAATTCTAAATACAAATTTCCGGTCGATTTTTTAACATAAGGGGGATTTCCAATAATGGTTTTATATTTTTTACTAATATTTGCTTTAATAAAATCACCATAATTAACTTTTTCTCTGTCGATATTTTCTAATAGTTCAATAGATTCATCTAATTCATACATATCAAAATTAACATTATAATTTTCAGTAATATATTTTACCAGGTCGCCTCTTCCTATAGATGGTTCTAATATGGTTTTGGGATTATTTTTAATAAAATCTAATATAGTATATTGTAATGTTATATCTGTAGTAAAATATTGTCCTTTTGAGTGTATGTCATTCATTTAATAATTAAAATATATTTAATTTGTTATTAAATCAATTTTGTATATAATATTATGTAAAATCAAATTTCAATCGATAAAAAATTAGTTAAATTTTCCCCTTGAACATCTTTAATTTTCCTTAAAAATAAATAATTATTTTTTTTAATTTCTTTAATATTTAAATCTTTATATTTAAAATCCATAGCACTTGTATATGCAGGATTTGTATTTACATAAATGAAATTAATTTTTTTATATTTTAAATTTAAAAATGTGAATAGATTAATAAAATAATATTCGTCTGGAACGGTAAAACGAGAAAATTGGTATGTTAAATTATTTTTTTGTATAACTAATAAATCATTTTTGGTAATACCGAAAAACATATTTTGTTTTTCGAAAATATTAAAAGGAACTTTATTTTTAAAGTTTTCATCTAATAGAATATGTCTTATATAGTTGAATTTTTTTTGGAAATCAGTTGTTAAATTTTTAGGTTGTATAGAGAATAAAGACGAGTCAAAATTTTTTTTCATATAGTTAAAATCCCATAAAGGTATCATGTCAGAGGATAATGATATAAAATAATCACAATTATCTGTAAGGGCTTTATCAAATAGAAAAAGAGTAGCGTTAACTAAACTTATATCGCCCCATTTAGTATTAACGGTATTCGTATAAATATTATTTTTTTCAAAAATTGGGTGATATTTAAATTTATTTTTGGAGTGTATATAAATACTATATTGACTTGAAGGTATTTGAGAGAAAAAATGATTCCATAAATCTAAATTATAAATTTGATCATAAACTAAAAAACAAAATGCGATTTTCATTATATAATAATAAGTAAATCTTTTATTATTATATTTAAAAAAATAAATACTTAGTAAATGGTTATTTAAAAACAAAAATAATTATTATATAAAATGGAAGCATATATGTATAAATATAGTTGTCCTGGGTCTTGGTGGGGAATGTATAATGGATTAAGAAATGTATATTCGGAGAATGAATTAACAGATGAGGAAGCTCTTAATTTGGCAAAACAAGATATAAAAAGTACTACAGGTTTTAAGAATTGTTCAGCAACTCTATTGGTAAAGTATAAATTATCAATAGAATCAGTAAAGGCATATCCAGATATAACTAAAATTCCATTTTCAGAGCCATTAAGATTACCTAAAAAAATAGGTTTAGATTAAAAAGCAGAACCAAAAGCACCGTATCCATCATTGGCTGCCATAGGAACCATAGGAGGAGGAGGTGTGTTAGCATCTTGTAATCCTTGACTGCCTGCGTCATTGTACATATCATTGGAAGTGGCTTGATTTTGTGGTGGTAACATTTGTGTTGGGCTTGACATAGCATTATGAGCACCTAAGTAGTCAGCACGACTGGGAGAATGAGTTGGCATACCAGCTCTTGAGATAGGCTGTGTTACTTTAACAACAGAGGCATCATTCTTTTGGGCATTTTTCTTATCATCTTTTTTCTTTCCGTCCCAAATATCCTTCATTCTATTCATCAAAATCTTAGTCTTTTCTCCAATTTTAGTGTGACTGTCGTAGCTTAATGCTAATAGTAATAAAATAATGCTAAATATATTCATTTCACCGAATGCTCTTCCACTGTAGGTAGGAACATATGTGATTAATCGGTGAAGTAAAAAGAAACCTGCTAAAAGAAGTAAAACTTGACCGATAACTTCTGCTAATATTTCTAAATTACTTTTACTTTCATCTACTTCGGGAATAACAGAATCAACAATATAATTATAAAATCCCATAGGAATTATTGCTAAAAGGGCATATTGTCCAGTATTTAATAATTCGCATTTTGTATCGTTATCAAAATTAAATACATGATTTATAAAAGAATTTTTAACATTTTTTGTATTGTCTTCGTCCATATGAATTATAAAAAGAAATTAAAAATAGATTAATTATAATATATATATATGAGATTGGTTAAAAATGTATTACATTTTCAAGAAAGACAATATTTAAGCTTAATAAAAAATATCATAGATAATGGTGTAAAGGAGGTAGGGAGAAATGGAACGACATATAGTGAAATAGGAGGAATGATGAGATTTTCATTAAAAGATAATACGATTCCATTAATGACAACAAAAAAGTTAGCATGGAGAACTTGTTTAAAGGAGTTATTATGGTTTGTGAAAGGAGATACAAGTAATGATAATTTACAAAAAGATAATGTAAAAATTTGGAATGGAAATGCAACACGCGAATTTTTAGATGCGAGAGGATTATATAATTTAAAAGAAAATGATTTGGGACCGGTTTATGGTCATCAATGGCGATTTTGGAATGCAAAATATGAAAATTCCGAAACAAATTATAAAGGTAAAGGAATAGACCAATTACAAAATATAATAGATGAGATTAAATATTGTAAAGAAAATAATGAAACATCACGTCGTCTTATAATGAGTGCGTGGAATCCTGAACAAATAGATGAAATGGCATTACCACCTTGTCATGTGTTATCACAATATCATATAACAGAAGGAAATAAGTTAAGTTGTTCATTATATCAAAGAAGTGGTGATATGGGATTAGGAATCCCTTTTAATATAGCATCTTATTCGTTTTTAACCCATTTATTAGCAAAGCATTGTGATTTAGAAGCAGGAGATTTCGTGCATTTTATAGGAAATATGCATATATATGACGATCATATCGATGTATTAAAGGAACAAATAGTGAAGGCACCTTTTGATTTCCCCAAATTATATATAAATGAAAAAAAAGATAATATAGAAGATTATGAATTTAATGATTTTAAAGTAAAAAATTATAAATTCCACAAACAGTTGAAAATGAAAATGAGAGTTTAATTACGTAATTTTTATATAATAATACTATACATATAAATTATAATGAATAGAATAGAAAGAAGAGTAGCAGGAAGGAGTGGTCCTCGACCGGGTGCAGCAGTATGTGCGCCAGGTCAATCAAATACGCCTCAGAGAGGTATGTTAGGGGGAGGTTCATTATTTACAAGAAGACGAGTTAATCAAGTAAATAATCAAGTAAATAATCGAGTTCAAAATAGAATGGTAAATACCAATCAATTACCAGCTTTAAGAGATTTAAAAAATCAAGATGGAAAATTAATGAGACTTGAGGAAAAGATAAATATAATAGAAGACCATGCGGTAATGAATATTTCAGATTTAGAGAGAAGACTAAGAACTCAAGAAGATAAAATTAATTTGATGACTGATACCTATCAACAAACAATGTCATCAATGAAAGAATATATAAAGACATTAAAATCAAGAATAAATGAATTAGAAAGCCCAAAAGTGGCTGTAGTAGCAAAAAAAATAGAGAAATCAACGGTTGAGAAAGTGGAAGATGTTAATAAAGTAACATTGAATATTAAAGAAAAGGACGAGTTGAGTGAAATATAAAATTGAAATAATATAAATGTAATAATATTATATTATTTATAAGATGAATATCACTCTTTCAGAACCGACGAAGGTAATTCAGTTTGCATCTATTATGAAAAATTTAAAAAATTTTAGTCAAGAGGTAGAATTTGTTGTAAGTGAAAATGGAGTATATACTCAGGGTATGGATGGTTCACATTGTTGTTTGTATGAAATGATTCTTAAAAATGATTGGTTTGATAAATTTGATACAGATAAACGATATGTATTGGGATTAAATTGTGAATTGTTAGCTAAAGTATTAAATTGTTTGGAGCAAAATCAAAAAATTATAATGCAATATACAGAAGATAGAGATGATTTATTTATTTCATTATGTCCGAACGATGGTGAATCGTCAATAGTAAAGGTATTTCATTTGCCCTTGATGGATATTGAAAGCAATCTTCTTGATATTCCTGATACCGAGTATTCAGCAGATATCGCAATGTCGTCGGTTGATTTTGGAAAGTTGGTAAATCAGTTAAGTATTTTTGGAAAAGATATTCTATTCGAATTGGGAGATACGATTAAAGTAACAGGAAAAGGAGATGATGGGAAAATGAGTGCAATGATAAAAGAAGATGATATTATTATGTATGCCGCCGAAGAAGATATGGATTTGAGTTTAGAATATGCGGGAGGATTTATTGTAATGATGACAGCTTTTTCAAAACTAAATAAGAAAATTCAGATACATTTTAGTTCAGAAATGCCAATGAAAATTCAGTATGGTTTAGATAATTTTATGGATAATAATGAAGAAGATGAAGAGGAAGACTCAGAGGATACAAATTATATTCGTTTCTTCTTAGCTCCGAAGGTACATGATGATTAAACAATATCAATAGGTTTGGAATTATAGTAAAATCTAAGGTAATAAATAATATATGCAAGGGGTAAATATGTACATAATACAAAATATGTAAGTTTAGTTTGATTTTTTTTATTGACTTCATAATTAAAAGCCTCTAAAAATATATTAGTAATATTATCACTTTTATCTCCAGTTAGTTTATATTCTAAAAGGCTGAGAAAACAACCTTTAAAATAAACAGCAAAAAAACCAGCTAAAGTAACACCTATCAATGCTCCAGTAGCAAAAATTTTTCTACACATAAAAATAGCAAACAATCCTCCGAAAGGAGCACTATAATGCCAAGCTTTAACCCAAGCTCCTAATGTTCTGTTTTTAATTTTAGATTTATCACATTTATCTAATAAATGGTTTATTAATTTATCTCTTAATATTTTATTTCTCGGCAATGATTCAGCACTCATATATTTAGTACGTTTATTTAAAAAAAATAAAAATATACACAATATTTAATGAATTTAAAGGAAATAATTTTGAACAAGAAAAAAAATAAAAATAAAACAAGAAGAAAAAGAAAGAAAAAAAAAAAGAAAAATAAAAATAAATGTGTATCAAATAAAAAGAAAGAGACAATAAAAGAATGTTTAAAAAAACATATTTTGATTCACGTAACGTTTATAGGATGTTTTTATGTTTTAAGTAAAAGATTTAATAAGAATATATTTGTATTATTAGGAACATTGATATTTGCAAGTTTTACAGGATATTTGGTTCATATTATATCACATTTAATATATTATACAGATGTGTATAATAAGACAGATAATATCTTAAAACATAATAAATATACTGATTTAATTATGAAGAAAGTTTGTAGATTTATGGATTTTCATAGAATAACTCATCACGATTCTAAAGTAAATAAAAAAAAAGAGAATATTTTGTATGAAGCAATTAATAATGCGTTTTTTCAGGGATTAGGATTAATAATTTTAATTCATTTTATTAAAAAAGTAGATTATATTATAATTGTATTTTGGGTATTATTTTATATTACAGTTCATAATATAAATTTGCTTTATATCCCATCATGGAGTCATAAGGATCATCACGAAGATGCTCTAACCAATATAAGTTTTGGGTTTGATTTTTATGATTTAATATTTGGAACAGGAGTTGAAACGGAATATAGACCTGATATAGTTATAAATATAATAACTATAACAGCGTTGTTATATTATACAGTTCCATATTTTATGAAAATAAAAAATTAAATGTTATTTAATATAACTTTTTCAAGAGATTTTTCTTCTTTTTTACCCTGATATGCAACCTTCATATTAGCAAAAATTAGTAATTTTCTAACAAAAGAAACAAAATTAAATTTAGTTAATTTATGTATTTTATCAGCAACTTCATCATAAGATAATATTCTAGGTTTTTCATCTGGATTATATATTTGGTTGATATATTGGTTGCCGTAGAATGTTGTCAAAAAATTATTATTTTGACAAGTTTCATAATGTGATACCATATATGCTTTCTTAACATGTTCTAAATAACTTTCTTTAAATTTACCGAAAGCAAGTTTTTTTAATATTTTTAGGGTATGTTTAACAACATTTTTTATATGTTTATTTTTTGTGGATATTTCAATAACTAAGAAACTTCCATATGGATTTGTATAATTATCAAGACCAACATTATATATCCATTGTTTCTTTTCTCTTAATTCTTCCATAAGCATAGATGCAATACCGCTTCCAATAAATTCTTTAAAGAAATCAATATAAAATACCTCCATATCTCTTTGGTATATTGGTGAATGAAATGCAAAAGCTAATGTGGTATTATCAACATTTTTATTTTGTAAATATTTTACTTCGATACCAGGTTTAAATATATCAGAGTATTTTGGTATGACTTTAATTGGTCTGGCTTTAGTTAATCTATTTTTTAATAAGTTAATACATTTTTTTTTAGAAAAGTTTCCAGAAATTACAAAAATCATATTTCCTGCCCCATAAAAACGATTACACCATGATTTTAATTCAGGAACTGTATATTTTTTAAGATTTTTAAGTTGTAAAGGCATATCATCTTGATAAATTAATCCTTCTATTCTAAATAACATACCATTTAATATATTATATAAGCCCATATTGGGATGATTTGCATGAATCATTAATTCATTTTGAACTGCTTTAATTTCTTTTTTCATTCTTGAAACAGATAATTCTGGATTTACACTGATACTAACAATATAATCGAGCATTTCTGTGGTAAATTGTTTAAGACCATGCATATAATATTGAATAGTTGTTTGTCCTGTACTGGCATTCATTAAAACACCTCTTTTTTTCCAATAAGCTTGACAACCTTTCGTGCCACATTTTTTCCACCCATCACATACAAGATGCTCTAATAAATGCGAAATACCAGCATTTTCTTTATTTTCATTTATAAAACCACTACTTATAAATGATTCAATCATTGTAGTTTTGGATTTGGGGTTGTGATTTAGTATAATTTTAAAATCATTTATATCAATAACTTCGTGTTTAGACATATATATATTTATTACGGAAAAAATTAAAATTTCCTTTCTAAAATAGTAATAATAATGATCAAATATTTTGTAGCAATATTTATATTTTGTGTAGTATTATTTTTATATTTACATGTTACCTATCATTTAAAAACCGGAGAAGATTTGGAAGTTTATACAATAGAAAGACCTTCAAAGGAGAAATTAGAAGAAATTTGCGATATTAGACAACCTGTTGTTTTTGATTTTTATAATGAATCCTTATTAAATAATTGTAATTTACTTAATTTAGATGATTTATATGGAGCATTTGATATTAATATGAGAGATATATCTAATAAAGATGAGAATTCTGAATTATATTTGCCGTTTTTACTAAAAGAGGCAATTAATATTTTTAATGATGATAAAAATGAAAAGTTTATTAGTGAAAAAAATCAAGATTTTTTAAAAGAAACAGGAGCAGTAAAAAATTACAGTTATAATGATGGATTTTTAAGACCACCTTTAGTAAGTAAATGTAAGTATGATTTTATGACAGGTTCAGTTGGGTCAAAAACACCATTAAGATATAATTTGAATTATAGAAATTTTTATTACGTTACATCAGGCAAAATAAATATTAAATTAATACCGCCTCATAGTAGCAAGTATTTATATTCTGTTAAAGATTACGATAATTTTGAATTTAGATCACCATTAAATGTCTGGAATGTTCAAAGTCAATATAAAACAGATTTTAATAAGGTAAAAGTATTAGATATAACATTAGAAAAAGGGCAAATTATCCATATACCTGCTTATTGGTGGTATAGTATTGAATATGAAAAAATATCAAGTGTTTGTTCATTTAAATACAGAACTTTTATGAATGTTTTAGCAATATCTCCACATCTTTTTTTAACAATGTTACAAGGACAAAATATTAAAAGGAATATCGCAAAAAAAGTTGATGAAGAACCTATTGTTAAATCCGTATCTGAACCCGAGTCAAAACTCGAAGATAAATAATATAAATACTAATTAATTAATATTATAATGATAACTATTTTACCTGATGAATTACTTATTACAATTATAACTTATTTAAATTATCGTAATGAAGAAATTATAAATTGTAGAATACTTAATACACAATTTAAAGATATAGTTGAACAACCAATAACAACACAAGGTTATCCTGATGTAAATAGAATATCTTTATGGTATTTTTCTATAGATTATTTACTTTATAGAAATGAGATAAATAGAGTAATTGTGGCAGCAAATAAAGAATTTGATGATAAATATATTAATATGCTTATTGATAAAGGATGGATATAAAATTGAAATTACTAATATTAAATAATTAATAGTAGTAATTATGCATTGTACCTATAAGTTGAGAATAATAGAAAGACAAAAAAATGATTTTGGATTAGTTAATGCTTACACATTAGCAGATGCTCCAATTCCCCATAAATTTAATCCTATTGAACATAAAATGTTTAACCAAGATATATTTACATACGAAAATGGTGATGTAAATATATTACATTCTTCAGCGAGATGTATGAAGGTAATCCCAGCTGTATTAGCATTAGAAAATTCTCAAACTTATGGTAGAATTAAAGATAAATTTCTATATAAATGCATTCCAGATGATAAAAGATTGCCTATTTTCTTGGTTCCATATAAAATTAAATTAGGATTTTCTAAAAGTATTAAAAATAAATATGTTGTATTTAAGTTTAGAAGTTGGGAAGGAAAACACCCAATTGGGTCTTTGACACAAACATTGGGTGATGTTAATCAACTTGATTCATTTTATGAATATCAATTATATTGTAAAAGTTTATATGCTTCTATTCAAAATATTACAAAAAAAACTATGCGAAAATTAAAAGAAAAAACAGAAGATGAATATATTGATATGATTAAAACGAAAAGTGATTTGAAAGATTATCGCGATATAAGAGATATTTTGAGTATAGACCCAACAACAAGTAAGGATTTTGATGATGCTTTTGATATTGAAAAATTAAAAGACGGATATAGAATCAGTATTTATATTTCCAACGTATCCTTCTGGATGGATGCTATGGATTTATGGAGTTCATTCTCTAATAGAATTTCTACTATTTATTTACCTGATAGAAAGCGTCCAATGCTTCCAACCGTATTATCCGATGCTCTTTGTAGTTTAACAGAAAATGATATTAGATTTGCATTAGAATTATCTTTAACTATTAAAGAGTTTAAGATAATAGATTTTGAATTTAATAATTGTGTTATTAAGATTAAAAGAAATTTAAGATATGATACAGATGAGCAAGAATCAAATAATGATTACAAAATTTTATTCGAACAAATAAAAATGATGAATCGAAAAAAGAAATATGTTGATTCGATAGATACAAGCCATGATGTTATTGCTTATCTTATGATTACTATGAATTATATATCTGCAAAAGAATTAATTCGATTGAAAACTGGTATTTTCCGTAGTGCCCAATTTGGTAGTAATTTTACTCCACCAGAACATATTCCAAAGGATGTCAGGAAATTTTTGAAACATTGGAATAGTCAAGGTGGTAAATATTCTAAAGATTTTGGACAACATGATATGTTGGATTTAGATGCATATGTTCATATTACAAGTCCTATTAGAAGATTGGTTGATTTACTAAATATTATGATACTTCAAGATAAATTAGGACTTTATAAAATGTCTGTTGAAGCTAAGGAATTTTATGAAAGATGGACAAATGATTCAAGTATAGAATATATAAATACTACTATGCGTTCTATTCGCCGTGTACAAAATGATTGTTCTTTATTGAAAATTTGTATGGATGACGAAGATACATTAAATACTATTTATGACGGATATATATTTGATAAACTGATAAGAAATGACGCATTATATCAATATATGGTTTATTTACCAGAATTAAATATGGTTAATCGTTTCACAAGCAGACACGACAAGACTAATTTAACAAAACAACTATTTAAAATTTATGTATTTACAGACCAAGTTTCATTAAAAAGAAAGATAAGGGTTGAAATCCAGTGAAAATTGAATCGTAAATAATAGAATAAATTTTTTATATATTACAATGTCTTTGTGGGATAAATTACCCCATGATATCATTCAACATATTTATGAATATGATTCAACTTACAGAGAGAAAATTAATGAAAGTTTAAAGTTAATTGAACATGTTTCTCCTACTTGTTGCTGTGATGGGGGTGAAAAAAAACGTTACAGACATTATTTTGATAATGGATACTTTGCTTTACCTCTTTGGGATTGGGAATGGAGACGTAGAAATGCTTGTCCAAAACACAACCCAGAAGATTTTGATAAAGATGGAAATCAAACAGAATACAACTGGAGAGATGCAGATTACAATATTCCAAATTATCATATAATTGAACAAAATTACAATCTTCCGGATATGACAATATTCTATCCAATTCATTCTATTGTCTTTCATTATGAAATCCGCACAGGACGTAATTGGTATAGATATAATGGAACAATTAACTATAATAAAATTATGTTAGATTTATGGATGTTTTCTACACGTAATAAAAATACTTATAAAATTCCTATTAAAACTTATTCTCGTAAAAAACTTAGTGGAGCAAGATTTATGGATATGACCCATGACCAGCGCACCATCGCAGCTTAAGTAATTGAAAATTGAAATAAATTTAAAATATTATTTTTTTTTATAAAAGAAAATAATAATGTGCGGAAAAACACCTGGTGATTGTTTGGCTATGTCTGTTTGTGGTTCAGTTGGATGTATCTGTTTCTTAGCATCAGCAGCGTCAATGTTTGGTTATATTTACAATGCTGGAGATAAACAGTATGAATTTTTAGGTGAAGTATCAATATATGCTGTTTTACTTTCATTCTTATTTATGGTTATTACTTCAAATATAAGAGCTGAATATAAAACAAATCCTTCTAATAAAACAAATCCTTCTAATAAAAAATCAACTAAAGTAATACCTTTAAACTCTACTGATGGTTTTCCTTAGTTTCTTCATCATCATCTACAAGTCTATCTCTACATATATTTTTACACATTTTTTTACAATTTTTTATCCAATAGGGACAACCACATTCTTCTAATCTTATTGAAAATACTACAAGTGTAAATACAGTCATAATAATTATAATAGCTATTAATCCGGGATTATTTGATGCAATATACATATACAATAACATCATTATTAAAATAACAAATGTTAATAATATATTATCTATACAACACGTTGGTGATACTTTTTCTCTACACATAATTAATTAGTAATGTACTTATTTCTTTAAAATGCTTTTATAAATCAATAGCTTATAAAATTGAATGCTTCTGTATATTATTGTAATGTTAATAAAAATGAACCGTTTCTATAACTTGCCTCAAGAATTAATTAATTATATATATAGTTTTGATTCAACAAAGAGAGAAAAATTTAAAGACACATTAGATGAAATAAATAAATGTAAAAATTTTGTTATTTGGAAAACATATAATTACCCAGTAACTATTATTAAATATGCTGTTAAATGGAAAAAAAAAGAATGTTTTGAAAAAGGACACACAATAGAAATAACTAAGCCGTTTAGTGTTTTATGTAAATGTAGAGATTGTGGTGCTGCTCAGGGATTTAATTATAGAGATAGTTTATATCATTATACACATTTACCCCGGCATTTACGTTGTCGGCATTATACTGATTATATTTAATATTAAATAACTATGGGTGAAAAAAAACAATTAAACTCTTTAATTAATTCTTGTTTAGATATTGATTTTGGACCACAAGTATTATTTTTACAATTATAATTAATTTTTTTTAATTTGTCAAATAACGCATCAGTTAATTCTATATCAAATTTAATAAAGTAGTGTGATTGAGTCGATTTATTTTCAGTTTCTTTATCAATAACTCCTGCGTTCACGCCTACACGTCTAAACGATATATCGTGTCTATCTGTTTTTTTTACAAATTTATAATTATTGGGTATAAGTTTTTTGGGGAGTATTCTGTCAACATCTTTTTTAATCCATATTTGGAATACACATGGCACATCATATTCTTTTTTATCAACTATAAATGAATTTTTAGGTAAATCATATTCGCATATAAGATGGAAATTTAGTGACCAACGTTTTTTTAAACTATCTTTTTTAAAACTTTTAGGTAATATAAATGAAACACTATCACCATATTCGCATGATTTTTTTATAAATTTAATAGCCATAGAAGATTGACGACCAAAAGGTGGATTACCTATAATATGCACCTTACTATTTGGTTTTTTATTTATTGTGTTATAATCATATTCTAAATAATCTTTCTTTATTATTTCATCATTTTCTGGTTCTAAATCATAAAATTTATAATTATTAAATAATGATTTTATACTATTAATAAATGAACCATTACCAGCACTTGGTTCAATACATAAATCTGTTTCTTCTATATTAATTTTTTCTTTTATTAACTCCATACATTTATTTACTATAGTTGAGGATGTATAAAATTTATCAATAGTTTCTCTTTTTAATCCTGTTTTTTTCATAGTTTATATATTATTTATAATATGTTTATTTGTTTAATCCATTTTATTAAAAAATTAATAGGGGAAACAACATCTAAAACAAGAAAAAATTTTTTTCATAGACCTAATATCTTTTTTTAATAAAGCTTCTTTTTGTTTGCTAATTTGTTTGAACATTTATATATTGGTTAGTTTAAAATGTCTTTGAAGAGTTTTGATAGCACAATTAACTTTTCCCATTTTAATAGCATGATTTACATATACATCTCTATCAGCATAAATAATTTTTTGTTTTTGATTTTCAATATTATCAAATGTATTTGATATTACAAGTAGCATATTATCTAATGAATCAACAGTATATGGTATTCTAATTAAAATTTTTTTTTTTGATTGAATAATATATTTATTTTTTTCTTTATCATTTATTTGTCTTTTAATAAATGACTTTATACCATCTTCTTTATTTCTACCAAATGCTCTTTTTTTACAAATAAAGTGGTCAGGTTCTCCGTCTAATTCAACATAAATTTCATAATTATGATAATGTATAATAAAATCTATTATATGCGTTTTATCTTTAATTTTTATTCTCACTTCTCGTTCGAAATTATTTATATTTAATAATTTTAAAATCTCTAATAAATTTCTTTCTAAAACTGACATAGTAGTTTTAAATTTATTTTTATCCCAATTAATGTTTGGATAAATTATTTTACAAAATGCGTATACACTACCAATATGATTAATAATTGTAGCACCGCCTTTATATTTTTCAAATATTTTTCTATTAATTTTATACCAATCCTTTGGTTCTAATATATTATATTCTTTTTCAATTATTTTTGAAAATTTTTTTAAATTTTCAGTATTAATATTATTATCACTATCTAACCATTTTTTTCTATGATTTTTGAATAGTAAATCATTAAACTCAAAATTAGGATATAATATTTTAAGTAGTGCTTTTATTGTATATATACTAACAATAGTCTCACCATTATATTTTTTAAAATCTTCTCTTGAAATATTATACCAATGTTCTGGTTTATTAAAACCCAATTTTTCACCTAAGTATAACATATAATTTCTTATATTTTTTTTATCTCGTAAAGTTCCGTTGCTAACCCTATCAAAGTCCCATATAATCCAATTTTTTTCTGGATATAAAGCGCAAACCAATTTGAATATACATTTTTCGTATTTTTTAAATAAAGTAGAACCGTGGTCATCATACATTTGATCACATGTAAGATGAACTAAATCATCAATAGAATATCCTAATTTCTTTCTTTTTACATCCATATAGTATCTTTGATTTTCTATTTTATTCCACCAACCATTTTCCATATAATTAAATTTCCACGGAATAAAATTAAAATTTGGAAAAATTTCTCTAATTATATCTTTTAAACTTCTTATATGATTGTGGTTTCTATAACTAATTATAGAACCTAAGTTGTTTTCTGTAAAATTAAAATCTTGAATATCATACCAATCTTCATAACAATTAAAACCAAATTTTTCACTTAGCCAACCGAAAGCTTTTTTTCTATTATCTAATTTTTTCATATATCCATCTGGAGTTAATATCTTACCAGTTTTTGATTTATTTTCCCATACTATTCCATTGCCATACTTACAATAATAGCAAATTGAATGATGATTACGGTCATGAGCACATTTTAATTTTTTACCATTATAATATCTTACCTCTCTATTGATATTATAATAACCTTTTTCAGTTGGTTTATTTTTACCTCTTGAACTTTTTATAGGTAATGTATTTATATCTATATTTCTTTCATTAATTTCATCTTCTAACAAAATGTTATATTGTCTTATTACTGATAAATAATCACTCATTCTTAATAACAAATAAAAAATTTATTATTAAATCAATTTATAATTAGATATAGAGGCTCTGATTTGTAGCTATGCTTTTAAGCACACTATCTTTTACAAAACTGAGAGTATGTA
>Ga0222718_10000611_pt1 | contig 36490 bp, 39 predicted proteins | sample C33_27DmetaG_FD_165045 | JGI IMG/M metagenome (GOLD analysis project Ga0222718, IMG submission 165045) | Estuarine water microbial communities from San Francisco Bay, California, United States - C33_27D | ecosystem: Environmental > Aquatic > Marine > Unclassified | place: USA: California...
CGCGGGTCGAGAACGGACACATCCAGTGACCGAACAAGGCGACGTCGACGCTCATGCCACCAACGGCTCGCAGCCGGTACCGGCCAGGAAGGCATCAACCCTGCCTCGGTCGGTTTCGTTCAACGCTACGTACGCGGCCCGAATCCAGTCCAGGCACTTGCTCTGGTACGAAAAGGGGGGCTGTCGAAACGGTGCACCCTCCACCTCGCACACAACCTCGTCGGCTCCTGACCCGATGGCCTCGTGATTGGCGACCATGAACGGCACATAGGTTCGTCCGGCCTCCTCGAAGAGCGTCGTCGTTGGCGCCGGGACGTCCTCGATGTTGAGCCACCCCTGCTCCTCCTCGTCTACCGCCCACCACGACAGATCATCGAGCCACTGGACCCACATCATCACTCGAGGCGCGCGTGCGACCGCCACGGCGGTTGGTGTCGGATCCCACCACAACATCGGGGTGAGCTGACCAAACATCGCAAAGTCGGCGCGGCCAGGACGGTTGCCGAACAAAAAGGTCTGGTGGGCCAGATGCGACTGGAGGGCGTCAAGCGTACGTTCATAGGAACGCTCGATCGCCGGGGCATTTGCGTCGGTCGAGCCGACCAGCGCTCGGCGCCCGACCTGCCGGTCGATGATGAAATCGTGGGCGGCAACTGCTCGATCGTCGGGTACTTGCAGCGAGGCATCGAGTGGGAGCAATCGGCCCGACTTCTCGGCGTCTTCCTCGTTCGCCCAGCGGTAGTGATACATCGCCTTCGTGAGCCACTCGTCGGCAAAGTCCTCGAGCACGAAGTCGAGGAACGCTGTGGCCGGGTCGTTCGGGACGATGCTGCGGGCGTTGTATTCCGCTTCGAGCTTCGTGATCTGCGGCGAGGAGTCGACCATGACGTCTCGGTAGCTACCGTCGTCGTTCTGCCAACCGATCACCGGGATAACCGGGACCGACCCCGCCGGCATGTCGTCGCCCTTCATGCCTCGAACCACCCACCGGTGCGGGATATGGCGGTATCGCAGGACCGCTCGCATCTTGCGGCTGTACGGCGAACTGTGTGCGCCCCGAATGACAAGATCTGGACGGGTCGGCATAGTGCCGGTCAGTCTGGCATATTCTCGGTGGGGCGGCGCCGTGGCAGCAACCTCACCCACTCCCTCGATCAGCCCCTCGTTGCCGACGGCACCGAGAAACGCACGTCGGAGTGCCCGTCGGCTGTCATCTTTTTGCGCCTGGTTCGACCATCACGAACAACGCAAGTACCACGGCGGCCAGACCGCAGGCGGCGGCGGTGTACATCGTGGACGAAAACCCCACCTCCACGTAGAGAAGAGTCGCAAGCGGGGTGATCAACGCCCGGACCAGCGTGGTCACCAACACGGAGCGGCCCACCATCTGGGCTCGTGCTCCCGGGTCGAGTTCCGATAGCAACGGAATGGCCGACACGATGCCGTATTCGAACCCAAGGAACGCAACGACGAGCACAGCCAGACCGAGGCCGAGCGGTGGAGAATCGACTGCCCCGAGGACCACGATCATCAACGTCATCAGTGACGCTCCACCGATCATGGAGCGCCGCTTACCGACCCGATCGGTGAACCGGCTGGAGCCGAGAGTCGCAACCACCTCCACGACACCTACGGCGAGCACCGCCAGGCCCACTTCTGCGGTGTCGAGGTCGTAGACATCCTCAAGCCACAGACCATGGGTGAGGAACAGGAACTGGGCTGCTGCGGTGAGTGCACCATTCGTCGCCAAAGCTGCAACGGCTGGGCGGGTCATCTGCGGCTTCCGAGTCGGCGCGGCGACCACCCGTTCTTCTCGCGACTCGCGGCGAAGGATCGCAAGACCGACCACAAGCAACACCGCACCCAAGACCGCCTGCGGAGCCCACCAGGCGACACCATCGATGAGCAGGCCGACCAACGGGAGACCGACCAGTGCCGCGCCACCCCACGTGAGTTCGACCAATCCAGTGGCCCGACCTCGTCGTTCGTACGCGACGACGGAGCCGACCCACGAGTTGAGCGCCACCTGGTTGGCGGTGCGACCGAAGCCGAGGATCACGAAACCGACGACGAGGCCAGGGGCGCCGAGCGTTGCGACAAGCAGACCGACGCCGGCGACGAGCCCGCCAACACCCATGACACGGATCGCTCCCCACCGATCGCTGAACCGACCCATCAACGGTGCGCTCAACGCAGTGAGTTCACGGGCGCTGAGCACGGCGCTCGTAGCACCGAGGCTCATACCCGCACCGCGGGCGAACGCCGGTAAGAAGGTGTAGCCCATCCGCATCGCCACGTTGACGATGAACCGGCCCGCGACAAGAGCAGGGAGCACTCGCCGCACTTCGGGTCGGAAGTCACTCATCGCCGGACGATCATCAGCGAGCGAGACTGTGCGTCGGCTGCGGTCGTGACGTGGGGACCTCCTACGTCGAGACCGACGCTGATGCTCTTCAACTGACACTCCCCAACTTGCCCGCCCTTGAACGATCGTTCAGTATGCGCGCAATGGATCCATCCCGGACCAGGTTGCAACGAACAAGAGGGTACGACCCCGAGCCGTTCGACGCGCCACCGATCTTCCAGTCGCCTCCGCGACCGGGTGCCATGGTCTCGTGGTTCGCCACGAAGTTCCTGTGGCCCCAGTCATTGCTGTGGATCGGCATCGCTGCACTGACGTACCACGTCTTCACCCCAAGTCTCGAGCGGTTCGCGAAGCTCGGCATCGACGACGTGGCACTGCTGTGGGCCCGCAATGTCGGTTTGATGCTCGTCGTGATCGGTGGGCAGCACTACTGGCTCTACATCCGCCGAGCCCAAGGGATGGATTTCAAATACGAGAGGCGCTGGCTCGCCAAGAACCGCAAGAGCTTCACGTTCGACGACCAGACCCGCGACAACATGTTCTGGACTCTCGTCAGCGGCGGCAGCATCGCCGCGCTCTACGAAGCGATCATGTTCCGGCTGTACGCAGGCGAAGCGGTCCGCCAGCTCGACGCACTATGGGCGATCGCGCTGATGACGATTGCCGTTTTCTTCATCGAGGGCGTCCACTTCTACGTCAACCATCGGCTTCTGCACGTCGATCCGCTTTACCGATGGTTCCATGCACTGCACCATCGCAACGTCAACACCGGGCCATGGACAGGTATCTCGATGCACCCCGGTGAGCACCTCCTTTACCTGTCACTGCCCTTCGTGTTCCTCGTACTCCCCGGCTCACCGTTCCTCGTTACGTTCAGCCTCGTCTACCTGATGATCTCGCCGTCGCCGTCGCACTCCGGCTTCCACCGATTCCGCATCGGGAAAAACCACGATGTCCAGGGCGGTGACATCTTCCACAACCTCCATCACCGGTACTTCGAGGTGAACTACGGGATGCTGCTCCTCCCAATGGACAAGTGGTTCGGTACCTTCCACGACGGGAGCCTCGAAGCCCACGAGACCATGAAGAACCGGCGACGGGCCACACCCGACTCAGACGACACCAGCGAAGTGATCGACGATGGCTGATCAGGGAGCTGGGATCGACGAGGTACAAATTCGAGTTCAACTCGCGGCGGCGTTCCGTCTCACCGTGCACGAGGGCTGGCACGAGAGCGTCGCCAACCACTTCAGCGCCGCCGTGTCCGACGACTCGGTGATGGACGGTTCTGGCGCTCCCGACCCGTCGGCTTGGGCCATCCACGGTCAGATCCACGAAGCATCACTGCGAGCCCGGGTCCTCCACCACCTCCACCCGCCCTACGCCACGGCAGTCGCGTCGCTCGACCGAGCCGAGCCGGATTACCGGGAGTGAGCGTCGGCCACAGCGCCTGACGGTCGCATCACTCGATGGCACTTCTTCTCGCGATCCTCTGCACGTTCTCGATCGGGACCGGTGAGCATCTGGCTGCGGGTGCCACCAAATCAACGCGATCACACGAGATCACGTCGGGCATGTTCGCGTCGGGGGTGCTGCTCACCGGGGTACTGGTCTTCGTGTGGCCCGGCGATCCGACCTTGCGCGATCTGGTATTCGGCGCACTCGCCGGAGCTGCCAACGGACTCGGCATCTTGCTCCTCTACTACGCATACTCCCGCGGGAGCCTTCGTTCGGCGGCCCCGACGGCAGGCGTCGTCATGTCGGCCGTGCCGGTGCTGTGGAACCTCACCGTGGGGTCAGCACCCGGACCCGTCACATGGGCGGGAATTGCGCTCGGTCTGGCTGCAATCGGATTCACCTCGTATCAACCCGAGGGCGGGGAGGACGACGGGTACACAATCAGCGTTGCGATCGTCGCTGGAGTCGTGTTCGGAATCTTGCTCATCTTGTTGGCCGAGATCGGCGACAACGCTGGAGGGTCGCCGCTGTTCGTCCAACGAATGGTCGGGTTCGTCATCGCCATCACTGTTACCCGCCTGACGGGGCCTCGGATGTTTGCAGCAAATCGGTCCGATCGGCGGACCTCGTTCGCCGTCGGCCTGTTTGCCACGACGGCAATACTTCTCTTCGTCCTCGCAATTCAGGCTGGCGGGAATCTGGCCGTCGTCAGTGTCTTGAGTTCGCAGTACCCGGCCGTCGCAGTCCTACTCGGGGTACTCCTGCTCCGACAACCACTGCGATGGTGGCAGAGCATCGGGCTCGCAATGGCGAGCGTGGCGGTAGCGCTCATAACCATCGGTTAAGCAATACTGGACCCGTGAACATCCGACCGAAACTCACCGGCTCACCACTGGCCTACACACTCGCCCAAGTCGAGGGTCTCGGAGAGCAGTATCAGTCGTGGGGGAAAGCCCTATGGTCCGACGACCGAGCGGTTGCTGCGACGTTCAAGGAGTTGGTGTTCCTCCGCAGCTCGGTCGTGAACGCGTGCCCCACTTGACTTGACAGTCATGTTGCCTCGGCGAGGCAGCGAGGAATCAGCGACGCCAAGATCGGTGCCGTCAACACGCCGGATACCTGGGCCGACGTCTTCGACGACGAAGAACGGGCAGTGCTCGAGTTGGCCGATGCGATGTCGGGCGACTCCTCGTCGATCCCGACGCTGCTCATCGAGGAGTTGCATTTCCATTTCGGCGAAGCCGAACTAGCCGAGCTGATCCTCGTAGCCGGTCAGGCCAACCTGAACAACCGTGTCGGCAACGCCGCCAAGCAACTCTTGGGCGAGTAGCCGAGCATCACTTCGCTTCGGACCAGCGGTCGATCACGCTCACATCGGCGACGAAGCGCGCCTCGCGACTCGGCGACCAGTAATGCGCCGCTTCGTGCACGGCAGCCTCGACCATGAGCGCCGCTTCCTCAGCATGCTTCGTGGGAACATGGACGAGTAGTTCATCGTGGAGGCAGAGAACGACTTCGGCACCGAGCGGGCGACCTCGTCGGCGAACGGTGATCGCCCAGACTTTGAAGTACTCGGCCGCTGCTCCCTGGATGATTGCATTACGGGCGTAGCGACCGCGAGCAGCCGCTGCCGACACTGCCTGATCGATATCACCGTGGGTATCAGGGGTGGTGCCCATACGGACCCGCCGACCACCGATGGTGAACACGTCCTCCGAGCGCCTGCCCGACTCTGCCGCCCGCTCGAGTAGTCCTGTCGCAACGGGGTAGTTCTTCGTGAGACCGGCGAGCGCACCCGCTGACGCCCCGGTCGTGGCGCCGTACATCGCCCCGAGGATCGCCACCTTGGCGATGTCTCGTTCAACGCCGAGAGTTCGGGCAACCGGCGCGTACAGGTCGTCCTGCTGGGTTGCACTGATGAAGCCGGCGTCGCCTGAAACGGCGGCGAGTACCCGCGGCTCGATCTGGCCGAGATCGGCCCGAACCAACTTGTAGCCCGGCTCGGCAGCGACGAGGGGCCGCATTGCGGCGGGCAGATTGTGCAAGCCGGCAGACGCCGTCATCCGACCAGCCGCGCCGTCCGAACCCGCCCAGTCGCCGTGAAGGCGGCCCTCACGGACATGCTCGTCGAGCCAATGCCACCCGTAGGTGGTGGCAATGCGTTCGGCCTTGCGCCACGTGAGGAGCGCATCGATCAGTGGCTCGTTGTCCCGCAGTGCCTCCATCCGCCATGCCCTGGTGTCGGGCAGGTCAAACCCCTGGCGGCGCAGCATCGCCTTGACCTCCACCGGATTTCGGAGGTTGACCTCCCAACGCGGCTCGAGGAGCCTCCAGACGAGTTCATCTCGTTCGGCGCGGCGTTCGTCCTCCTCGGCCATGGTGCGAGGACGCGCACCCGCCGCCTCGCTGATGAGCTGGTGGGCTTCCGTTTCGTCGACCGGGAGACCGTTGGCGGTCATCTCTGCACACAGCAGCTCCGCAGCCGACTCCGATCGGGCGGTCGCCACAGCCCGTTCCGGTTCAGCCCGCTGGGCGAGGAGACGCTCTTGGGCATGCATCGCCTCGAGTGCAAGTGCCGCCCACGCTGCGAGTCGATCGGGTGTTTCACCAAAGCCACCGTCGATCCACTCCGGGCGAAGATGACCGTCAGGCCGCAGCGGCTGGTGGCGGTCACCCTCATCGATCGCGCCATCGAGCAGCCCCAGTTGACCCATCTTCGGCAGCGCGTCGAGATCGAGCTCCTGCAGCGATGCCCACACAACGCCGAGCGGAGCACGCCACGTGCCATGGAGCAGTCGATGCACGACCGAGACGTCCCAACAACGATCGATGGGAACACCAGCTGCAGCGATCGGATCCGCTGCCGAGCTTCTCCCCCACCAGACGAGGCGGGGTCCAGCCCCAGCGTGGAGCTCGCCGAGGACCATTGCCGGCTGAAGGGTCGGAATGGCCCACCGCTGACCCGAGGTTGCGAGCCCGAGCCCGACACCGGGCGCGAGGGCAACAGCGACGGTGTCGTCGCGGGCGAAGACCGGGAGCGTCAACGCACCTCGTCGACGGCGGTGATCACCGTATCGATCTCGTCTTCGGTGTTGTAGTAGTGCGTGGACGCCCGGATGACGGTGGGGAGACCCCGAGGCTCGAGATCGAGACGAGCACGGTCAGGCCCCGACGTCGACGTGTTGATCCGTCGGGCCAGCAGCTGCGCGTGGACCGATGCAGCATCGACTCCGTCGACGGTAAACGTGACGATGCCGCCGCGGCGGGCGCCCTTGTCGTGCACGGCAACCCGTTCGAGAGATTCGAGCCCGACACGCAGACGCGCTGCGAGATCGGCGAGCCGGGCTCCGGTGACGTCGATCCCGAGGCCGAGGGCATACTCAATTGCGGCCCCGAGACCGGCCTTCCCGGCGTAGTACGTCTCCCAGTTCTCGAACCGACGAGCATCAGATCGCCACTCATAGTCGTTGGCGCGGATCCAGTCGGCCGAATGAAGGTCGATGAACGGTGGCTCGAGCACATCGAGAGCCCGTTCGCCGGCATAAAGGAAGCCAGTGCCCCGGGGGCCGCGCAAGTATTTGCGGCCGGTGCCAGACAACACATCGCAGCCGATCGTGTCGACGTCGAGTGGCACCTGCCCCACCGACTGGCAGGCATCGAGCACGTAGAACACCCCGTGCTTTCGACACAACGCACCCACCTCTTCGGCCGGATTGATCAGACCGCCACTCGTCGGAATGTGGGTCATCGCCATCATGGCTGCACCATGGGCCAACTCGGTGTCGAGTTGATCGAGATCGATCTGACCGTGTTCGTCGTCGTCGATCAGCACCATCTCAATGCCAAGGCGTCGCTCAAGCTGAAGGAACGCAAGGACGTTGCTCGAATACTCCGCTCGACACGTGACGACACGATCGCCACGGGCAAAGGGGTAGCCGTAGACCGCCATGTCCCACGCTCGGGTTGCGTTCTCGATCACCGCCATGTGTTCACGGGGAGCACCAACGAGCGCACCGAGTGAGTCGTACACGCCTTCAAGTTGGTCATGACGTTCGTCGGCTGTCTCGTAGCCGCCGATCGCTTCTTCACGACGGAGGTAGTCGACCACGGTGTCGGTTACGACCGAGGGCGGCAGCGCCGAGCCAGCGTTGTTGACGTGGATGACGTTGTCGACGCCGGGGGTTGCCGCCCGCACCGCTTCCAGGGAGAATTCCGTGCTCACCACAGCAACCTACAACGAGGAACGCGAGGGAGACGATGGCACACGAGCGTGGATTTCCACCCGAAGAATTCGCTGCCCGCACCGCGCGCGCCCAGGCACTCATGGCCGCTCACGGCGTCGACGCACTCATCGTCTGCACCGAACCCGAGGTGCGCTACTTCACCGGGTTTCACACACCGTTCTGGCAGAGCCCGACCCGGCCTTGGTTCACCGTCGTTCCCGTGACCGGCAAGCCGGTCGCCGTGATTCCCGGCATCGGCGCGCCATCGATGTCAGCCACATGGATCGACGACATTCGCACCTGGTCGTCGCCACGCCCCGACGACGATGGCGTGACGCTTCTCACCGACACCGTCCGTGAACTGGTCGGCCCCAACGCCACCGTCGGCCTGCCGATGGGCCCGGAGACGCACGTTCGTATGCCACTCGCCGACCTCGACCGCGTTCGCTCCTCGCTCGGCGACTTCGTCGATGTCACCGACATCATCCGAAGCCTCCGGATGGTCAAGACCGACCGGGAGATCGAAAAGCATCGCAGGATCTGCTCGATCGTGTCCGATGCCTTCGATCGGCTCCCCGACGTCGTGTCGACGGGCATGACGGAGCGGCAGGCCTTCCAGGCCTTTCGGGCCGAGATCCTTGCCCAGGGGGCCGACGACGTGCCCTATCTCGTCGGTGCGACCGGGCCCGGTGGGATCGATGACATCATCCGACAACCATCCGACCGAGTGATCACCGACGGTGATCTGTTGATCTTCGACACCGGCTCGACCATCGACGGCTACTTCTCCGACTTCGACCGCAACTTCGCCTTCACGCACGCCGATCAATCGGCCAAGGATGCGTATCGGGCCGTCTGGGAAGCGACCGAGGCCGGCTTCGAGGCATGCAAGCCCGGTGCCACCACGAGCGACGTTTTTCGGGCGATGAACGAGGTGTTGAAGGCCAACGGGTCGCTGGGAAACGACGTCGGTCGTATGGGTCACGGTCTGGGCATGCAGGTCACCGAATGGCCCTCGCACACTGCCACCGACGAAACGCCGATCGAGGCGAACATGGTGCTGACCCTCGAGCCCGGCTTGGTCTGGGCCCCCGGCAAGGCGATGGTGCACGAAGAGAATATCGTCGTCGGAGCCAACGGCTCGGAGTGGTTGAGCCGCCGAGCAGACCCCGAACTCCCGATCATCTGAGGAGGCTGACATGACGAACATCTCGACCAGTCCCGTCCTGAGCGATGCCGAGATCGACGCCTACTGGCGAGACGGGTACGTGTTCGTCGCGGACGCACTGACCCCCGCGCAGCTCGATGCACTTCGGTCCGATTTTGCAGCGTGGGTCGACGAGAGCCGCGAGCACACCGAGCCCTACGGGATCACCCAGGACGGACGCCCTCGCTTCGACCTTCAGCCCGGCCACAGCGCAGACCACCCGATCCTGCGTCGCGTCGCCTCCCCCGTCGAGGTCTCCGAGGCGTACCTCTCAGCCATGCGGGACAACCGGGCGCTCGACGCCGTCACCCAACTCGTGGGTCCGAACATCGAGTTCAACAACTCGAAGATCAACGCCAAGCATCCGGGCACCGCAACCGAGGTGAAGTACCACCAGGATTTCATGTTCCAGCCCCACACCAACGAGGACCTGATCGCCTGCCTCTTTTTCCTCGATGACGTCACGCTCGAGAACGGTCCGCTCAACGTCGTGCCCGGGACGCACACCGGCCCGCTGTACGACCATTGGCATGACGGCGTGTACACCGGCACCGTCGCCCCCGAGGTCGAGACCGCACACGTCGAGCGGGCGATCCCGGTGCACGGCCCGGCCGGATCGGCATGCCTCATGCACACCCGTCTGCTGCACGGCTCGGCGCCGAATCAGTCCGACAGGCCCCGGACCCTGTTCATCAGCGAGTACCGGGCCGAAGACTCCAAGCCGCTCCAGGTCAACCATCTGCCGTCGCCGTACGACGGCGAGGTCGTTCGCGGCCAACGAACCAACCGAGTCCGCTGTTCCTCCTACGAGATGGACTATCCCGAGGTGCCGACAACGGCGTCGTTCTTCGATCAGCAGGACAAGGACGGGCGGGTCCGGAGGGCCACGTGACACTGCCCGAACTCGTTCGCCTCGGCTTCGAAACCGACGAGGGCTACGGCTCTCGAGCGCGCCTGGGGTTGATCGTGCTCGAGACCGACCAGACCATCGAGGCTGAGGCGCAGTCCGTCGTCGGAGAACTCGCCGGGGTGACGATCTACCACTCACGAATCGCGATGGAACCCGAGGTCACCCACGAGACCCTCACCGCCATGAAAGCCCGGCTCCCGGAAGCAGCCGGACTGCTGCCCAAGGCGTTCGCCTTCGACGCGATCGGCTATGGCTGCACATCGGCAGCGACCCTCATCGGCTCCGAGGGGGTGGCCGAGTGCATCGAATCCGCCCATCCGGGCGTTCCCAACACCGAACCGATCACCGCTGCGATCACCGCAATGCACGCACTCGGCGCGACCCGCATTGCCATCGTCACGCCCTACACCGCCGAGGTCACGGCACCGGTCGCCCAACGTTTCACCGCAGCAGGACTCGAGGTAACCGGACTCGGTTCGTTCACCGAGTCGAGCGACCTGGTCGTGGCGCGCATCTCGCCAGCCTCCGTCGCAGCCGGGGTTCGGTCCATCGTCGGGCAGGGCGAGTGCGATGCCGTCTTCGTGTCATGCACGAGCCTGCGTGTGCTCGACAGTGCACCCGAGCTGGAAGCCGAACTCGGTGTACCGGTCGTGTCGAGCAACATGGCCCTCGTCTGGCACCTGCTTCGTCTCGCTGGCGTCGACGACGATCTCGCCGCGTTCGGTCGGCTGTTCGGCTGCCCACTCGCGTGAGTCAGAAGCGCCGCACTTCGTCGGCGCCGTCGTAGAGCACCGACGAGAGCGCAGCATTGGCGGCCGCTCGCACCGCTCGAGCGGTGTCGTCGAGTTCGGTCGGCAGTGGCACCGTTGCGAATGCAGCATCCGGGTCGGCACCGCGAATCGATACGACCTGGTGCTCACCTCGTACGGGCCGGACCTCACCGGCGAGGTAGCTCTGCATCGCCAGACCAACTCGGCGCACCGACGACCGATTCGGCTGAGAGCCGTGGATGATCCACGGGTGATGCAACGACATCTGACCAGGGCGCAACTCCAGGTGAACCGCCGTCGCAGCATCGACCCCGTCGACCTCCTGTCCTCTCGTGAGGATGTTGTCGTCGCCATAGCGGTCGACGTGCGGGCTTGGGGTGCGATGCGACGCAGGAATGACCGACACACATCCACTCTCGAGGGTCGATGGGCTGAGCGCCAGCCATGCCGTCACGAAGCGATCGGGCTCCAGGCCCATGTAGTAGGCGTCTTGATGCCAGCTCACATAGCCTGCCGACGACGGCTCCTTGACGAACAGCACGGTCGACCACAGCGAGATGTCGGGCCCCACAATGGATTCGGCACAGTCGACGATACGCGGGTCGATCACGACGTCAGCCAAGAACGGAAACGCCAGGTGTGCGTTGTTGCGACACTCGGGGTGCAGGTCCTCGGGATGCTCGGCCTCCGCCTGCTCGAGCATCGACAGCAGGTCACCCGCCTCGGCTTCGCTCATGACGTCGACCGGGGCGACCCAACCGTGTTTGCGATAGTGCGCCAGCTGCTCGTCATCCAGGCCCATCGCCTCACCTCCTGTCGAGTGCACAGTCTGGTCGAATGGTGGCGCACTTCGCTGTTCGCTGGTAGCCAATGCGCCGTGAACGTGGCCCTGCTTCCTGCCATCGAGCAACGCCGACTCGTGGCGACCGGCGAACTGTCGGCGGTCGAGCTGCTCGAGGCGTGCCTGAGGCAGTACGAGCGCCACGATCCGGCGCTCAACGCGATCATTCACGAGCAGATCGACACTGCTCGTGCCGAAGCCCGCTCGGCCGACAACGCTCGGGCGTCCGGCATGTCGATCGGGCCGCTCCACGGCCTACCGATCACCGTGAAGGACTCCATCGACTGGGCCGGAACGCCGAGCACCTGGGGCGACCCCCAACACGCCGACCACCGGCCTGACGAGGACGCCACCGTGCTGGCACAGCTCCGCGCCGCAGGGGCGATCGTGTGGGGCAAGACCAACGTGCCGCGGCATCTTGCCGAGTGGCAGACGTTCAACACCATCCACGGCCGCACAAACAACCCGTGGGCCGTCGATCGCACCCCGGGTGGGTCATCGGGCGGATCGGCGGTGGCGGTCGCCACCGGCATGGCATCGTTCGAGGTCGGCAGCGACATCGGCGGCTCGATTCGCTGGCCCGCCGCGCACACCGGCGTTGTCGGACTGAAGCCAAGCTTCGGCCTCGTCTCGCAACACGGGCACACGTTTCCGGGTCAAGAGGGAACGGTCGACAACAACGTGGTCGGCCCGATCGCTCGCGTAATCGCAGATCTCGAACTTGTGCTGCCGCTGATGCACGAGCCGCACATTTCGCTGCCCGAACCCTCACAGACCTCACTGTCGGACTTCACAGTCGGCGTTTTGCTCGACAATCCCGTCGGCGACCAAGACGCTGCAGTCACCGAAACGCTCCAGGCTGCGATCGACCAACTCGCCGATGCCGGCCTCCGTGTCGCTGAGCCCCCGTCGATAGAGGTGCTCCTTGATGGTCATTCGATCGGACAACAGCTCGGGCGTGCTGCTGCGTTGGGCCCGAACCCTCCTCCCCCCGATGCTGACCTGGCCCGTTACGACGCAGACAGTCGCGACTACGACGCACTCGTCGCCCATGCCTTCCGAATGACACATCGGGAGTGGATGTCGCTGAACGACGCACGCGAGCGAATCCGTCTGCGCTGGCGGGACTACTTTCGCAACACTGATCTTTTCGTGACGCCGATCACCCCCACCACCGCGCCTCCACACGACGAGCGTTCGTTCGCCGATCAACGAGTCGTCGTCAACGGCGTCGAGCGGCCGGTGGAGGAACAGTGGATCTGGGCCGGGATCGCCAACGTCACATACCAACCTGCCGTGTCGATTCCGTGCGGCCTCGCAGCCGATGGCCTTCCGGTGGGAATGCAGGCGGTCGGCCCGTTCATGTCTGATCGCACCGTGTTGCGCTTTGCTTCCTTGGCCGAAGGCGTTCTCGGACGCCCGCTCGCGACCCTCCACGCCCGATGGTGACCGCTCGTCGCACTGCTCGACGGCTCCGCCGGCGGTCTCTCGGTGAGCTCCCGTCACGTGAGCGGCATATTCCGCTCTATGAACTTCTTCCGCACGAGACAGTTGAGATGGTCCACGATGCATCGATGCGCACCCTCGAAGAGGTAGGGATCGAATTTCGGTACGGCCCGGCCATCGACATCTGGCGCGAGATCGGGGCCGACATCACCGACACGCGCGTTCGGATTCCGCGCGAACTACTCATGGGGCTCATCGCCCAAGCCCCCGCACAGTTCACGCTCCATGCCCGCAATCCAGCAGAGTCGGTGCAGATCGGCGGGAGGCACTTCGCCATGTCCCCCAATTCAGGCAGTCCGTTCTTCCTCGACCGAGACGGCACTCGGCGCTACGCAACCCGGGCCGACAACCTCGAATGCATCCGACTCAGTCACCAGCTGCCGACGATCAACGTGGCCGGCGGCTTTCACTGCGAAGCGACCGACGTCGCGATCCCGCACCGGCACCTCGCCTACTACGCAGACTCGATGCGCTACAGCGACAAAATAAGCATCGGATCATGCCAGGGCACGGAACAAGCCGAAGACACCGTGGCAATGGCGCGAATCGTGCACGGCGACGAGTTCGTTGCGAACAACGCCGTCATCACCGGGTTCATGAATGGCAACTCGCCACTGGTATGGGACGAATCGATGCTCGGCGCTGCGATCGTCTACGCCCGAGCTGGTCAGCCGGTCTACTACTCGCCATTCGCTTTGGCGGGCGCCAACACGCCAGCCAGCACGGTGGGTGGCATTGCGCAGCTCAATGCAGAAGCGTTGGCAGGCTGCGCGTTCGCTCAGGCCATCAACCCGGGATCACCGACGATCTACGGCATGTTCCTGATGATTGTCGACATGCGCAGCGGGGCTCCCATGACCGGCACCCCGGATCTCGCTCACATGCTGCTGATGGCGGGGCAACTTGCCCGGTTCTATGACCTGCCAGTCCGTAGCGTCGGCATGCACACCGGATCAAAGAAGCTCGATGCCCAAGCTGGCTACGAGGCAAACATGAACATGCACGCTGCCATTCACGGCGGCATCAACCTCATCACCCACTGTGGCGGCTGGATGGAACACGGCCTGACTGTCAACCTTGCGAAATATTGCACTGACGCTGACATCGCTGCGGGCTGGGTCCGTTACGCACAGGGGCCGCGGCTCGATGACTTCGACGACGCCATGGCGGCCATCCGCGAGGTCGGCCCAGCCGGCCACTACCTCGGGGCAGCCCACACGGTTGCGCACTACACCGATGCCTTTTACATGCCTGAGGTGATGGATCAAACCAGCTTTGAGCAGTGGCACGAGCGCGGTGCCAAAAACACCGAACAGCTCGGCTGGGAGAAGGCGGAGGCGCTCCTTGCGTCCTACGAGAAGCCACCGATCAACGATGCGGTCGAAGCCCAGCTGCTCGACTTCGTCGCTCGCCGTATGACCGAGATCCCCGAGGAACAACCGACATGAGTACCGATCCCCTGCTCGAGCCATTCACGATCGGCAATCTCACCCTGAAAAACCGCATCTTCTCGAGCAGCCATGCACCCGGCTACAACACCGACGGCACCCCCACCGAGCGCTATATCGCCTACCACGAGGAGAAAGCGATAGGTGGCATCGGACTCACGATGATCGGTGGGTCGAGCAACGTCTCACCTGACTCCGCCTCGCTGTGGGGTCAGTTGTACTTCGGTGCCGACACGATCATCGATCCACTCGCAGCGATGACCGACCGGATCCACTCGCACGGTGCTGCGGTGATGTGCCAGATCACACACATGGGCCGCCGCAACGTTTCCAACGACGGCGACTGGTTGCCGACCATCGCCCCGTCGCCAATTCGCGAACCCATGCATCGGGGCTGGCCGAAACAGATGGAAAAGAGCGACATCCGCCGGGTGACCGCCGACTTTGCCGCCGCCGCGATGCGGGCCCGGGCAGGTGGCCTTGACGGCATCGAGTTGTGTGCGACCAGCCACCTGATCGACCAGTTCTGGACACCACTCGCCAACCATCGGGTCGACGAATACGGGGGTTCTCTCGACAACCGGCTGCGGTTCACCTTCGAGGTGCTCGATGCGATCCGTGTTGCGGTTGGAACCGACCTGCTCGTCGGTATCCGCATGATCGCTGACGAAGATCAGATCGGTGGCCTGAGCCGAGAGGAAAGTGCCGATATCGCCCGTCGCCTGGCCACATCGGGGCTCCTCGACTTCATCAACGTCGCCAGCTCGTCGCTCGCCACCGAGGAGGGGTTGTCGAAAGCGATCCCGCCCTCGGGAACGCCACTGATGCCCTTCGTTCCGCTGGCTGCGTCGATCAAGGCCGAGATCGATCTTCCGGTGCTGCACGCCACCCGAATCACCGATCTCGCGTCCGCTCGTCACGCCATCTCGTCAGGACTGATCGACCTTGCGGGTATGACCCGGGCCCACATCGCCGACCCCCACATCGTTGCCAAGCTCGAACGAGGTGACGAAAACCGGATCCGGGTCTGCGTCGGGGCGTCGTTCTGCATCAACCGACTCCATCAGGGCCTCGAGTCGGTGTGCATCCAGAACCCTGCGACCGGGCGCGAGATCCACGTTCCTCAGCTCATTACGCCATCCGATAGCGGCCCCGTGAAAGCCGTGGTGGTCGGTGCGGGGCCCGGCGGCCTCGAAGCGGCGCGGGTGCTCGCCGAGCGGGGGCACGAGGTCGTGCTTTTCGAGGCCCAAGATCGCGTGGGCGGTCAGATCGTGCTCGCAGCTCGCGCAAGTGAACGACAGTCCGAGTTGCTCGGCATCGTCGGGTGGCTCGAGGGCGAACTCGACCACGCCGGCGTCGACGTGCGGCTCGGCACGCCGGTCGACGCAGCTGACGTTCTCGCCGAAGCACCCTCGATCGTGGTGATCGCAACCGGGGGCTGGCCCAACGCCGGGTTCCTCACCGCTGGGGCGGATCTCGTGTCGAGCACCTGGGACGTACTCGGCGGGCACGCCGACCCCTCTGGTCGAGTCCTGCTCTATGACGACCACGGTGGCGAGAACGCGCCTTCGGTGGCCGAGTACCTCCACAGACGCGGTGTCACCGAGATCGAGTTGGTCACCCCCGACCGCCTCGTCGCCCAAGACCTCGCCGCCACCACCGGACCGGCCTACCTCCGAATGCTGTACGACGCGGGCGTCACGATGACCCCCGACCACGCCCTCGTGCGCGTCGAGCGGGCCGAACGCGGGGAGGGTGTGGCTGCCGTCCTTCGCAACATCCACACCCGAAACGAGCACGTTCGGACCGTCGACCATGTGATCTTCGAACACGGGGTGGTGCCTGACGACGACCTCTATCTCTCGCTTCGCGACAACTCGGCCAACGGTGGCGTGATCGACATCGATGCGCTTACCAACAGCAGGCCACAAACGACTCGGCGCAACGGCTATTCGCTGTTCCGCATCGGCGATGCAGTAGCGAGCCGCAACATTGCGGCAGCCATCTATGAGGCACGGCGCCTCTGCCAGCACCTCTGAAGCGGACCGGGTCCACAGCACCGGTGCCATACTCGACGACATGAGCTTCGCTGATGGTCGCGCCAGCCTCGTTGCCCGGGTCCGGGCCCGCGAGCTGACGGTCGTCCCCGGCGTCTTCGATCTCGTGTCAGCCCGGATTGCCGATCAGGCTGGATTTCCTGCCCTGTACATGAGCGGCTATGGCGTCTCCGCCTCGCGGATGGGTCTACCCGATGCTGGGCTCACATCGTTCGCCGACATGGTCGACCAAGCTCGCCGCCTGGCGAGCGGCACGGCGACTCCCCTGATCGCCGATGCCGACACCGGGTTCGGCGGGCTGCTCAACGTCCGCCACACGGTCGAGGGGTATGAGGCTGTCGGTGTCGCAGCGATTCAGCTCGAGGACCAGGAGTTCCCCAAGAAGTGCGGGCACGCCGCAGGTCGGCGAGTGATCGACGCAGCCGACATGGTGAAGAAGATCGAGGTCGCAGTCGAGAGCCGGACAAGCGACGACTTCTTGATCATCGCCCGAACTGACGCTCGTAGCTCGCTCGGACTCGACGAGGCGATCGCCCGCGGACGGGCCTACGCAGCTGCCGGCGCCGACCTCGTCTTCGTCGAATCACCCGAGACCGATGACGAGTTCGCCCGAATCGCCGCAGCGGTCGATGCACCGCTCGTCGCCAACATGGTGGAGGGTGGATTCTCACCGGTGCTACCTGCTCACCGACTCGCAGAACTCGGGTACACGATCGCGCTCTTCCCCACCATGGGACTCTTCGCCGCAACTGCGGCGATGCGATCGGCCTACGACACGCTGCGTCGCGACGGGGTGAGCCCCGGCGCCGAATCGCTGATACCGATCGGCGAGATGCACACGCTCATGGGCTTCGATGACGTGTGGGCGTTCGACGAGCGCTGGAGCGACTGAGCGACATCGTGCGGCCCTCGCTCAGTTGTGGTGCGCCTTCAGGCGGGCCGCTCCGGTGTCGGTGCCGTCGTGTGCGGTGCCGAGCCAGTAGTCGAGCGGGAACTCGGCGCTGCCGTAGTTGCATCGGACATAGCGGTGGTGCATCTGGTGGAAGTACCCGTCGACCGACAGCACCATCTTCCCGTTGACCACTATGCCCTCGTAGCCCGAGTGACTCGACGGAGCACCGAGCATCTGCCAGAAGAGCAAGAAGAGCACGTGGGCTGGATGCAGCGGCACCACGACCACGATGGCGAGCGTGCTGAAGTAGACGAGATGCTCCACTGGGTGCATCGAGAGCCCTGACCACGGCCCGACGTTCACATTGCGATGGTGGACAGCATGCACCGCCTGGTAGATCGACTCATGGTGCATCGCTCGATGGATCACGTAGAAGTGCAGGCTCTGCCAGATCGGCATTGCGAGAAACGCAAGCACGAACCACACGGGGTTGGTGCCAAGGTCAGCTGTCGAGACGTACTCGTTGGCGAACATCCAACGGGCCCACACTTCCCATGCGCTGGCGATCGGGATCCCCGACAGCATGGTGTAGGCCATGTTGTCCTTCACCTGATCGTCGAACGCAAAGCGACGCTTGTTCCTGCCGAGCGGCCGAGTGTCCCAACGACGCTCATCGCCCTGGCCACACCGCATGTAGAACCACCAATGCAACCCCCCGATGATCACCCCGGCGAGAACGACATTTCGGGCCAACAGCCAGACGATCCAGCCAGCCGCAAGCGTGGTCTGCCCGCTGTCGACGGGTTGAAGCCAGAACGCGACCACGACGGCGAGGGCGATGTAGAGGGTTCGATCGTTGAACGACAGGTGGTTCTTCAGGGTGTACTTCACCGCCTCGACCGGTTGCGGTGGCCACACGAGATATGGGGCCGGGCGCGTGGGGAGATAGTCGGGCTGCAGGGCCCAATCGTCGGCTACCCGGCGGTCGGGATCGGACACGCGCAGCAAGTTAGCGCCGCGGTGCACGAGAGAGAAGACCGGTTCACTGCTCGGCTGACCCGCCGACTTCGTTGCGTCGTCGTCAGCCGGTCTTGGCCCGCCCGGAGATCCCGAACAGCTTTCCGGCAACCTTTCGGATCTGGATCTCTTCGGTGCCCTCGGTGATCCGGTAGCGCCGGTGATGCCGGTAGATGTGCTCGAACGGGTACTTGCGCCCGTAGCCGTACCCGCCGCACGCCTGCATGGCCTGATCAGCTGCGTCGCAGCAGAACCGGTTCGCTCGGTAGTTGCACATTGCAACCCGGTCGGTGATCTCAAGATGGTCGACGCCCTGATCCATCTGCCAGGCCGTCTTCCAGATAAGGGCCCGGATCATCTCGGCCTCGGTGTAGAGCTCGGCGAGTGGGAACTGGATCGCCTGGTTCTGTGCGAGCGGCTTCCCGAACACGGTGCGATTGTTGACATGCTCGACGGCCATATCGATGCAGTGCAGGCCTGCGCCCACCGATGAGGCGGCCTGACGGATCCGATTCTCGTGGACGAACAGCTGCGCCGTCTGAAGACCACGGCCCTCTTCCCCGAGGATCGCCGAATGCGACACGCGCACATCGGTGAGGCGGACATGGGCATGGTCGGTGGGCATGTTGAACGTCCACATGAACTCCTCGACCTCGAAGCCCGGCGTGTCGACCGGCACGATGAAGTTCGTGATGCCATGACCCTCGCCCGGGTTTCCCGAGGTGCGAGCGAAGATGTAGTCGTGCGTGGCGTGGTGGAGCCCGGTGTTCCAGTACTTCTCGCCGTTGATGACCCATTCGTCGCCATCACGCACGGCTGTTGTCTCCATCCATGTTGCGTCGCTGCCGTGAAGCGGCTCAGTCAGCCCGAAGCCGATACGGGCCTCACCCGCCAGCATCTTCGGAATCCATTCGGCCTGCTGGCTGTCTGAGCCGAACTTCTCCATCATCAGTACGGTCGGGAAGTTGCCGATGATCGACGACTCGTTCTGCAGGTCGTTGTGAAGACCGAGCCCTTTGCGAGCAAGGTGCTCGCGGACGATCGCCATGGCGAGGTTCGATCCGTTACGGCCGCCGAAGCGCTCGGGAAGGTGATAGCGAAGGAGTCCAGCCTTGTCGGCCTCGGTCCTCATTCGACGAAGGAGCGCCTCCCACTCGGCGTTGGGGAGGCCGTCACGGTCCCAGTCGGTGCGGGAGTCTTCGCGACGATGATCGAAGAAACGGATGTTGTCGTCCTCGTCCTCAATGGGCTTGATGACGTCGTCGATGAACGCGTCGCATTCGTCGAGCAACGCTTGGATGTCGGCCGGGATCGAGAAGTCCATGGGGCCACCGTAGAGCGATCGGTCGTGGCCACCCAAGAGGAACGGTGGTCGACCTGGGAGTCCCGAGCCGCGACAATCGCCCCATGATCACCCCCTCGCCCGACGACATGCGGGCCTTCGTCACCACCGGCATGAACACGTGACGGGGACCGTTCCCTCCGTTCCGAACGCGCGTTGGGCCGGTGTCACCATCGACTGTCACGACGCCGATGTCGTCGCCAGCTTTTACGCCGCGCTTCTCGGCTGGGAGGTCACGGACCGGTCGAATGGCTGGGTGCAGCTTCGCAACCCCGAGGGCGGTGTCGGTCTCAACGTGCAAGCCGAACCGAACTACCTCGCACCTGCATGGCCCGAACGCGACGGTGACCCGCAGAAGCAACTGCATCTCGAGATTCTGGTGACCGACATCGACACCACCGCAGCCGTGGTGCTGGCGAACGGCGGTGCCGAGGCTGCATGGCAACCGCCGGACCGGGATCGTGATCGGCTGCGGGTCATGCTCGACCCGGCCGGGCACCCGTTCTGTCTCTTCCTGCAGGGAGAGTAGGGGCTCGGGGCTTGAGCCATTGCGGCGCCGATGCCGCCCTCCGGCGTCAGGCTGAAATGTGCGCGTCCATCGCCGCAATCCCGGCATCGAGGCCACGTCGACCGAGACCGAGCCGGAAGCGATCGGTCGGCGTCGGGCCAAGTTCAGACGCGTAGATCGTGGAGGGCAACAGCAACACTCCTGCCTCTTCCACGAGGCGCAGGGTCCATTCCTCGACCCCCTCTTCGCCGAGGTACCGGGGGTAGGCCATGCACGAACCATCGGGTCGTCGCCAATCGAACAGGCCGGGATGCCGATCGAAGAAGGCCTCCCACTTGGGCAGGTTCTCGTCGATGATCGCGTTGTTGCGGGCCAGGATCCGTTCGCGGTTCTGCAGGGCAATGATCGCCAGGCGCTCACTCGGGCCGGAGCTGCAGATCGACAGGTAGTGCTTCATCCGCTCCATGCGGCGGAGCACGTCGCGGTTCTGGCAGGCGATCCACCCGATCCGGAGACCGGGAAGGCCGTACGACTTCGACGTGACACCGAGCGAAAGGCCGCGCTCGTACTCGTCGGCGATGAACGGCAGATGCTGGGTGCCGGTCGAGCCCAGCCCGTGGAAGATCTCGTCGTGAAGGATCCAGATCCCATGCGTCCGACACAGGTCGATCAGCGCCCGATACCGATCGAGTGGAAGGATCGCCCCCGTCGGATTGTGCGGAAAGTTGATCGTGACGAGCTTCGTCGTCGGGCAGATCGCGGCGGCGACACGGTCGATGTCGAGCGACCAGCCGTCGTCGCCGTCGAGGGGCACACCGGTGACGTCGCAGATCGCCTGTGGCAACGTTTCGTGCGACTGGTAGTTGGGGGTGACGACAATCGCATGGCTGTCACGGTCGAGCAGCACCTGGTTCGCAGCGAAGATCCCCTCGGATGCGCCGGTGAAGCACAGCACATCGCGGGCCGACCGTTCTGCGAAGGTCGCCCCCACCGCCTCGCGCAGGTCGGGGGCGCCCCACGTCTCGGTGTAGCCGAGCCACACGTCATCAAACTCGGCTCGCTGCTCGGGCGTCGCCATCGCCAGCAGTTCACGCATCGACATCGACTCGGCGTCCGACGCAGTCAGGTGATGTTCCGCAACGAACTCCCATTTCGCAAAGTGGGTTTCGAGGCGAAAGTCGGGCAACACATCGAGAACGGTAGCGGTGTCGCCGTGCCCGCTCACTAAGCTCATCTCGCCCCCGTAGCCAAGCTGGTTACGGCAGCGGACTTTTAATCCGAAGATCGTGGGTTCGAGTCCCACCGGGGGCACCGATCAGCGTGATGACGACCGGCGCGTATCAATTTCATCGCATGTTCCCCGCCTACCCTTGATCTAGTGAAGAAACGCGAGCTGGTGGCATGGTGGCGATGGTTCTCCGAGAGCGAATGCCGCGGCTACTCACCGCTCTACGAATCGATCAGCAACGCCATTTGTGCCTCCGATGAACTCCACGATCGACTCCTCGCCCGGTCGAACCATGTTCGTCAGCCAAACATGTTGCTCGCAGCGATGCACGACCTCGTGCTCCGTGGTGAGGCTCCCGAGCTGGCTGCCCATTACAACAGCCCGGCATCCCCGCTTGCCGGTGCTGGCGATCTCTTTGTCGAAACGGCGCTACACCGTTGGGACGAGCTCGTACCGGTCCTCGAAGCACGCCGAACCCAGACCAACGAGGTTGGGCGGGTCTCCGTGCTCGCTCCGGCACTGGCGGCCGTGGTAGCAGACGAGCCGACCACGTTGATCGATGTCGGTACCAGCGCAGGCCTGACGCTGACACTCCCCCACTGCCGGATCGACTATGGCGACCGCGGCACACTCGGTCCGGCTGACAGTCCGGTCTGCGTCGACTGCGAAATTCTTGGGGGCGATCCGCCGATACGACCAGCGGCGATCACGCGACGGATTGGCCTCGATCGGCGCCCACTCGACCCGAACGATCCCGCCGACGCCCGCTGGCTCCTCGCTTGCACCTGGCCCGATACCGGCAGGCTCGAGCGCACCCGCGCTGCACTCGACCTCGCCGCCGCCCATCCGAGCGAACTTCGCACCGGCGATGCAGTCACCGACCTTCCGGCCCTCCTCGCCGAGCTCGAAGGCCCGATCGTCGTCACCACTACCTGGGCCCTTGCCTACCTGCCCGACCACGCCCGCGCCGCCTTCGTCAACGTGCTGTCAGCGGGCAGTGTCGGTCGCCCCCTCCGCTGGGTCAGTTGCGAAGCCCCCGGCGTGGTCGACGGGTTGCCTGAGATCGACCCACCGGACGTGGAGGGCATCTCGGCCAGCGTGGTCGGTTCCACTGTTTTCCGTGATGGCACCATCACCGAGCGCCGCGCACTCGGCCATGCGCATCCCCACGGCCACTGGATCTGGTGGCACCAATGAACCGACAACATCTTCCCCCGCCCCGCCGAACAGTTCGGGGTTTCGATCCTCCCGGTGTACAGAAACGCAGCCCGACAGCCCCGGACATCGGCGGTGCCTCTCAGCAGAACCCCCGCCGGGTCATGGCCAAGTAGCCTCGCGCCATGACCATCGTGGTTCGTGGGGGATCCGTGGTGTCGACGAGCGGCGCCACACCGGCTGATGTCGTCATCGACGGCGAGACGATCGCTGCCGTCGTCGCCCCAGGGTCGCCGATGGCGGTCGCTGTCGCGGAGAACGCCGAGCGCGTCGTTGACGCAAAGGGCTGCTATGTGCTCCCGGGCGGCGTCGACGCCCACGTTCACCTCCAACTGCCGATGTCACCCGACGCAACCTCGTCCGACACGTTCGAGACCGGCACCGCTGCCGCTGCGTGGGGCGGCACCACGACCATCATCGATTTCGCCGGCCAACTCGCCGGCATGCACGTTCGCGACGCGATCGACGAACGCCACGCCGAGGCAGACGGCCAGTGTGCAATCGACTACAGCTTTCACCTCTCGATGGGTGACGTCCACGACACGTCGCTCAAGGAGATGGCGACCGTCATGGACGAGGGCATCACCAGTTTCAAGTACTTCATGGCCTACCCGGGGGCCTGGTACAGCGACGACGGCAAACTGCTGCGGGCCATGCAGCGGGCCGCCGACCTCGGTGCGATGGTCATGATGCACGCAGAAAACGGTCTCGCGATCGACGTGCTCCGAGACCAGGCAGTCGAGGCAGGCCGCACCCAGCCGGTGTGGCACGGCCGAACCCGACCCACCCGACTCGAAGGTGAGGCAGTCCATCGCGCCGCTGCACTCGCCGAGATCGCCGGAGCGCCGCTCTACATCGTGCATCTCTCGTCGGCAGATGCGCTCGAGCAGGTGCGCTGGGCCCGCGACCGGGGCCAGAACGTCTTTGCCGAGACGTGTCCGCAGTACCTCTACCTGACGATCGACGAACACCTCGACCGCGAAGGACTTGACGGCTTGCGGGCGATCTGTTCTCCACCGTTGCGCGAGCACCACCATCACGGATCGCTGTGGCACGGTCTGCGTCACGACGACCTTGCTGTCGTTGCCACCGATCACTGCCCGTTCTGTGACAACGAAAAGCTGCTCGGCGCCGACGACTTCCGCGTCGCTCCGAACGGACTCGGCTCGATCGAACACCGCATGGACCTGCTGCACTCCGGTGTGGTTACCGGTCAACTCGGCCTCAGCCGCTGGGTCGAGACCTGCTCGACCACGCCGGCCCGTCTCTTCGGCCTCTACCCGCGCAAGGGCGTCATCGCCCCCGGTTCCGATGCCGACATCGTGGTCTACGACCCAAGCGTTCAGCACACGCTGGGGGTTGGTGCGCACCACATGAACCTCGACCATTCGGTGTGGGAAGGGGTCGAGGTGACAGGTCAGGTGCGAAGCGTGCTGTCACGGGGGAGCTTCGTGATCGACGACAGATCCTTCGTGGGGCGCGCCGGCCACGGCCGTTTCGTGCCGCGCCACGTCAGCGATCTGTTGGCTTAAACCGTGGGCGCCCTGTTCGGCCTTTTGGCGGCGTTGTCGATCAGTACAACCGAGCTTTTCGGCCGGCGCGTCACGAACGAGGTTGGTCCGATCGTCGCTGCATCGATCACGAGCCTGCTGGCCGCGGTGACTGCGCTCATCATCGCCTCGCTCACCGACGGCTCGGTGATCGGTCGCGATCTGCTGCTCGGCGGAGCCTCGGGGCTGGGGTTCGGCATCGGCATGTCGACGTACCTCCACGGCGTCCGCGTCTCTTCCTCGGCTGTGGTCGGGCCGGTGTCGGCAGCGTTGACCGCACTGATTCCTTTCGGTTACGCCGCTGTCGTTGCGGAGGCACCTGGAGCGCTCGGCTATGCGGGCGCCGCACTCGCCATCACCGGCTTGATGCTTGTAACGATCGGCGGTTCAGCGGCAACCAATGTCGCCGGGGGCCTGCCGTTCGGCACCATGTCCGGGCTCGGCTACGGACTCGGAACGCTCGTGCTGATCAACGTGAGCGACGACTCCGGCAGTTGGCCGGTCGTGACGCAGCGGCTCGCAGCATTCGCAGCGGTCGCCGCCTTTGCGCTCGCTCGCAAGCGCCCGGTCTTCCCACCACGCCAGTATGCGCTTCCTTCGCTTGGTGCCGGCTTATTCGCAGGGCTGAGCTCGGTGCTGGCGTTGATCGGCCTGTCGGCAAATGCTGCAGCAGCTTCGGTCACGATCACGATGTTCCCTGCGGGCAGCGTGATCATCGGCCGCGTCTTGTTCCGCGACGCCGTGACCCGTGCACAGGTGATTGGTCTTGCGATCGTTATCGCCGGCACGATCGCGATCGTGGTCGGCTAGACCACGTCGGGCAGGCGGTCGATGGGAACATCGGCGACTGCAGTGAGCGGCACGTCGCCGAGCAGCTTGCGCAGCTCGTCCACAACATTGCGATCGGCCTCAGTCACGCGGTTGACAAGGACCGAGAACCGGGCGCCGGCCGGCACGCCCTTTCGGGAGCCTGCCGGCGAGAGAAGCACCCGTGCGAGCCGCTCGGGACTGAGCACGTCACGCTCGTGACAGCCGACGATCGCTGCGACCCGCTCCGGGCGTTGACAGCCCTCAACGATGGGTACACCGACTGCGGCCACACCGACGCAGGCGACAACATGCGTCGACGCCGACGGAATCACCGGCTCGTAATCACGCGGTGCCTTAAACGGCATTCGCCGCGAACCGTCCGCCTCGACGGCGACGGTGTCGGCGAGCATCATCCAACGATCACACGTCTCCGGGGAAACGCCGACTGCACGGTGGTCGTCGAGGTGGTGCCATGCGACCACGCATCGGTGATCGTCGAGCGCTCGATCGAGTTCAGCGTCAACAGCATCGATCAGCACCGGGTGACCGCCGGTTCGCTCAAGTCCCATCTTGGTCGTGGTGGTGATGACGGTGCGGCCGGGACGGTGTCGGCCGAGGGCAAAGACCGACGTCGTCTTCCCTCCACCGCCGACAAACGCAACGAGCGCCTGGGGCCCGAGTCCGAGCGTCTCGCCGAGCGCTTCCCATCCGATGGTCATGTCCTGAACGTAGCCAGGAACGAGCAGTCTGCGGCGTGGCGTCCACTCGCTGGTGGTTCGTGCCCACTGCCGGAATCGCCTCATCCATCTTCGGCGTTAGCCTCTCTTCTTCGTGAAGCCGCTTCGTGTTCCCTCGTTTTTCTGCGCCGTCATGGCGCTGCTCCTCGTCGCGTCGTCGTGCAGCGACGACAGCAGCGCTGACAGCATCGTCATCGCCTCGATCGAGGGCCGTGAGCTCACCCGGGGTCAGCTCGACGATCTGCTTCCCGACGGTGACAACACGGTCGATACGCGCGTTGCGACGACGGTAAGCGAGTGGCTCCTCGCGCAGGTTGTCGAGTTCGAGCTCGAGCAGCGAGGTTTCGGCCCCACCGAAAAGGAACGGACTGAGAGCGTCGAGCTCGTCGAGCTACGCGGGATCGGCCGCAACGACACCGAGGAGGAGCTCCTCGCCAACTCGTATGCGTTGAGCCTTGCGGCTGGGCGATGGTCGGCCGAGGAGGTCGAGACACTCGACGAACCCGAGCCACCCATGTACCTGTGCTCCAACCACATCCTGCTCAGAGACATCACCGAGGCCGAGGCTGCGCTCGAACGCTTCAACGCCGGCGAAGACTTCGCCGAACTCGCGATCGAGCTCTCCACTGGGCCGTCAGGGCCCAACGGCGGCGATCTCGGCTGTGTACTCGAGGGCCAATTCGTCGAGCCATTCGAGGAAGCCGCTTTCGCCGCTGCATCCGGCGACGTGATCGGCCCGGTCGAGACGGCCTTCGGGTTCCACATCATCCAGATCGAGTCGGTCGGTCCCGCAACCGTCGAGAACCACCCCACCGCCGATCCGGTCGAGATTGCCCAGCTCATGCTGCAGGCCCGCCAGTTCCAAGAGGCCGGCCTGATCGGGATGCTCGAGGCATCCGCCATCGACAACTTCGCCGGTGACGCGTTCGTCGACCCGTCGATCGGGACGCTCGATCCGATGACCCTGGAGATCAGCGTCGGGTAACTCGGCCCCGAACGGCGCTCGGTCTACGGTGAACGCGATGCACGTGACGCAGATCTGGCGGTACCCGATCAAGTCTGTCGGTGGTGAGCGTCTGGAGCGAGCGAACGTCACGGAGCTCGGCGTCGACGGCGATCGACGCTGGGGCCTCGTCGACGACTCGACCGGCTTCGTCCTGACCGCCCGGCGAGAACCGAAGCTCCTGATGGCAACCTGTGCACTCGACGAGAACGAGCTGATCACCACAACCGACACCGGCGACACGTTGCGCACCTCCGCCGACTGGAGCGAGTGGCTCGGCAAAACGGTGCGCCTCGAAGAAGCCGGCGCAACCGGCGGAACCTACGAAAACCCACTCGATGTTGAGAACGAGGCCGACTGGATGTCGTGGCAGGGTCCCGCCGCAGCGTGGCACGACAGTGGCCGGTCCCGCATCAGCCTCGTCAGCACCGGCTCGCTGGGCGAGTGGGACTCTCGCCGGTTCCGCGCCAATGTCGTGGTGGAGGGTGACGGAGAAGACGACCTGATCGGCTCGTCGATCCGCATCGGTGACGAGGTTCGAGTGGCCGTGAAACAAGGCATCGACCGATGTGTGATGGTCACCCGCCCACAGCCCGGACTCGAGCGCGATCTCGATGTGCTACGCACCATCACCAAACGCCCGGTCGCCACCTTCTGCATCGGGGGACTCGTCGAGCAGGGCGGCACCTTCACGGTGGGGGATCACGTCGACGCAACGACATGACCGTCGTCGATCTCGCGCTCGCAGCACCACTGGCCTCCACGGGCCGAGCCGCGCAACTGTCGCTGATCCTTGACCATGGCGAACGCGACCGGGCGAGATGCTTTCATCACGATGCCGACCGGCTTCTGTACATCACCGCCCACGCGTTGACCCGACACACGCTCACGAACCGGCGTCGGAGTATCGACCCGTCCGCCTGGCGGTTCTCGGTCGGGCCGTGGGGTCGGCCCCATCCGGTCAATGCCGAGACGGGCGAGCTCCGATTCAATCTTTCGCACACGCAGGGAATGACCGCCGTCGCCGTCGCAGAAGGCGTCGATGTCGGGGTCGATGTCGAATGGATCCGGCCCGACGACTGGATTTACGACACCGCCGGCACCGTTTTTTCCCCCGCCGAGGTCGCCTCGCTCGTGGAGTTGGCCGATGACGAACGTCGCGATCGGTTCTTTCTCTACTGGACGTTGAAGGAGAGCTACATCAAGGCCCGCGGAATGGGGGTCTCACTCCCGTTGGAACTGATCTCGTTCGCCCGCACCGTCGGCGAGGAGGTCACGCTCGATCTCGACCCATCGTTGGAGGACGACGCATCGTCATGGGCGTTCGAGACCTTCAGGCCGTCGACCGAGGTCCGAGGTGCGGTTGCCGTACGAGCACCCTCGATCGAGCTGGAGTTGTCGTGGCCCGACCTCTCCTGACGGTTGCGCTGCTCGGGGCCTTGGGCCTGGTCGCGTCCGCCTGCGGTGACGAACCACCTTCGGCCGACGAGGTCGCCGCGATCGACTCGCTGGTCGAGACTGAACTGACCGTGGACGAGCAGCGATGCATTCTCGATGGCATCACCAGACTCGAAATCACGGCATCGCAGATCCTCGCCGACGAGTTGACGGCCGAACGAGACGGCGAGCTCCTCGCCACCACACTCGAATGCGTCGACGATCTCGCAACGGTCGAAGGTTTCGTCGATTCGTTCATCGCCGGGGCTGGCGAGGAGGGGACCGAACTCACCCGCGACGAGGCTCGATGTGCGATCCGGGCGCTCGACACCGAGGATCAAGGCGCCGCAATCCGCGCCTGTCTCGGCGATCGAGCCGGCGACGGTGCGTTCGGCGACGACCCGGTGCTCGACCTGCTCGTCGAACAGTGCCGGCGAGGCAACAACCAGGCGTGTGACGAACTCCACGCCACGAGTCCGATCGGCAGTGACTACGAGGCCTACGGTCGAACCTGCGGTGGTCGCGCACCTGCGGGTGCTGAGCCGAGCTGCTTCGACGAGCTGGGCTGACGCCCGAAGGTCGAGTGAGCCGTGCTCAGTCCTTCGGTGGGCGGTAGAAGGTGGCGAGCTGCGCCATGCCGGCGCCGACACCCCCGACGGCGGCGATGACGAGGCCGGTCCAACCATCGAGATCCTCGACGATCCCGAGCCAGTCGTCGACGCTGTACTGGCCGGCGCCGACTGCGGCGACGCCGATCGCGAGGGTCGCATAGACGAAGTTCAGCTCGATGCCGTTGTTGACGCTCATGAAGCCGTTCTTCCAGTGCACCGTGTAGCCGGCCACGAACATGAGTGCCACGATCGCCATCGCGGCGAACGACGTCAGCAGGCCCGCTGCGAACAGCAGCCCGGCACCGATCTCGGTACTTGCCGCCATGATTGCGTTGAGCTTCCCAGGACGCATGCCCATGGAGTCGAACCACTTCGCCGTGCCGGTGATCTTCCCGCCCTTGAAGAACTTCTGATAGCCGTGGGCGGCCATCGCAACACCGGCACAGACGCGAATGACGAGCATGCCGAGGCCCACCGCCTCGGGATTGATGGCGTAGGTGTTGCTGGCGAGGATCATGGTGAGCATGCGGACTCCCTTTCCGGCCGCGCAGTGTAGGAGACTCCTGCTGTGTCCGTCCCGATCATCGCTGCCGCACGCAGCCCGTTCGCAGCAGCCGACGGCGTACTCGCCCGATGGCATCCGGTCGAGCTCGCAGCAGTGGTGATGAATGCAACGCTTGCGAGGGCCGGGATCGATGCTGACGACGTCGACCTCGTCGTAGCCGGCTGTGCCGAGCCGGTCGGGGCCCAAGGAGCGAACGCGGCGCACGCTTGCACCCTTGCCGCCGGGTGGCGGGCGTCGATTCCCGGGTTCGTGCTCGACGCCGAGACTGCGTCGGGAATCGCAGCGCTGACGGTGGCCCACGACGCCCTCGTTGCGGGCCGGGCTCGAACCGCCGTCGTCATCGGCCTCAACAGCGCATCGGTGGTCCAGCCTGGTGCCAGCGCCTTGGGACGGATCTACGGACGGCCTTGGGGATCCGCAGTCGAGCAGCGATACGCCGGGCTCGGAGGCCTCGTGCCACCGATCACCGCCGCAGACCGGCTTGCGATCGCTCGCGGGATCGACCGCGCACGCCAGGACGCATGGGGGTTGCGATCGCTCGACCGGCGCAGCACACCGAACGCCGCACTGGTCACGGTCGGCGCTCGGCCCGGCGAGTCGGTGGCGGTGCAGCGCGACGTCCCGATTTCCGAAGACGTACATCGCACGATCAAGATCGACGAGTTGGAACCGATCTTCGAGCGCGACGGCACCACGACAGCTGCCGGCTTCGCACCTGCGGCAGACGGCGTTGCGGTGATGGTGCTGTCGACCACAGCAGCCACCGAATCGCTCGGCGTACTCGAGTCAGCAGCACTCGGTCTCGGCGATCCGACCGATCCCCTCGGTGGCCTAGACATCGCTCGACGCACGATGCTGCGTTCCAGTGACAGCTGGACCATCGCCGAACCGTCGGCTTCGACGACTCTGCTTGCGGTCGCGGAACTCGGTATCGATGAGTCGATTGTCAATCGACACGGTGGCACGATCGCAGTCGGTGACGCGGGCGCCGGCGAGGATCTGCGCCTCGTCATCGACGGCCTGCACGCAGCCGAGACGAGTGAGCGGGGAGCTGCGCTTCGCTGCGGTGGTGGAACTGCGGGCATCTCGTACTGGCAACGCTCCTAGGCTGATTCTGTGGAACTGTTCGGTTACGGCGTGCTCAACATCTTGGTGGCGATCGGGGCGTTCTACGTGATGATGCGCGCCGGCATGACCATGCTTCGCGCCATGGGGCAGCCGATTCCTGAGCCACCACCGCCAGGTGAGCTGCGAAAGGTCAAGATCATGTATCGCTGCGCGATCTGCGGTGCTGAGGTGCGCATGACCATTGCACCGCATGAGGATCCTGCGCCACCGAGACACTGCCTCGAAGACATGGACCTCGTCGCTCCACTCGAGGACTGACTTTTCCACAGGCTGTGGATACAAGTGGGGAGAAATCACACAGGTGTGATTCGACTTCTACGGTTCCCCACCTCGACAAGATGCGCCTATCCTCAGCGCCATGTCCGAGCAAAAGCCAACGAAGCGCCGGGTGTCCGGCGGCCGCGTGACCCCAAAAGGCACCCGTCCCGAGGGGTACACCTCCGACACGTTCAGCCACACCGGACTCGATGATCAACGAGACCCGTCCCCCGTCTGGGTACCGGTCTTGATGTTCGGCCTGTTTGGACTCGGCCTCGCGACGATCCTGCTCAACTATGTCGGTTCGTTCTGGGACACCAACAACGGCATCTTGCTGCTCGGCCTCGGCATGATTCTGGGCGGCATCATCACCGCCACCGAGTACCGATAGCAACCCTCCTCCGAGGTCAGTCGAAGTTCTCCCAGTAGCGGCTCGGCATAGGTCCCTGCTGAAACTTGTACTTCGACTTCAACGAGCCCGATCCGTACGGCGTCTCGGCCGCAGTGGTCATCTGCTGGAACGAAATCTGACCGATCTTCATCCCCGGATAGAGGGTGATCGGCAGGTTTGCGACATTGCTCAACTCGAGCGTCAGTTGCCCTTCGAAGCCGGCATCGACGAAGCCAGCGGTCGAGTGGATCAGGAGACCGAGACGTCCGAGTGACGACTTGCCTTCGAGCCGCGCCACCAGATCGTCAGGCACGGCGACGCGCTCGAGGGTCGATCCGAGCACGAACTCTCCCGGGTGCAGGATGAACGGATCGTCGCCCTCGGCTTCGACCAATTCGGTCAGTTCCTCGAGGTTCTGCTTGACGTCGATGTGGCCCATCGTGTGGTTCTTGAACACTCGGAAGAAGCGATCGAGCCGTAAGTCGACCGACGACGGCTGCAAGCTGTTCGGCCCAAGCGGATCGATGACGATCCGGCCGGCATCGAGCTGTTCACGGATAGTGCGATCGGACAGGATCACGCGTTGTCTCCAGCAGGTTGAGGGGAAGGTGCCCGGGTTGCATGCAGTGACGTCGGAACCGCATCAGGATCGACCTCGACCGGGCCGCTGCGATCGGGACGGCCGGTTGGCCTTGCGACGTCAACATCGAGAAGTTCGAGCTGATCACCTCGAGCTGCGCGCGCGCCTTCCATCCAGTGCGCTCGACACAACAGATCGTAGGAGACCTCGCCCGCGGTCGGGCCGCCCGTGTCGCCGATGACCACCGTGGCGCCACTGATCACTTGGACGCCGTCGATGAACCGAGCGTTGTGGGTGGCCCGGGCACCACACCAGCAGCGAGCCTCGACTTGGATCTCGGTTCGGTTGTCGGCCAATTCCATCAAACGAGCGGATCCCGGGAACATCACGCCCTGGAACGTCGTGAGGAGTCCGAAGGCGTAGACATCGATTCCTAGATCGTCGACCACGCGAGCCAGTTGATCGCACTGAGCCGGTTCGTAGAACTGTGCTTCGTCGCAGATCACTGCGTTGAGATGACCGAGTGACTTCACCCGCTGACGGACCAACTCGAAGAGGTCGGACCCGGATGCGACGATCTCCGCGTCAGCCGAAACACCAAGGCGACTCGAAACACGCCCCTCGGTCCGGTCGAGCTGAGTCATCAAAAGCGTCGTGAGTCCTCGGGCCCGCAAGTTGTGGTGGATCTGCAAGGCCTGCGTCGACTTGCCTGAGCCCATCGTGCCGAAGGTGAAGCGCAGTTTCGCCATCGCCGTGGACCCTACTAACGCTTGGCCGTCGGCGCGGCGTCAGACGGGCGCCGAGTACACCGTTCTTTCCCTCTCCGTCGCAGCTCGAGTGTCTGGGCTGGTCCCAGCCGCAGAGTGCCGAACCAGCCGGCCCGCTACGATTGGCCGCCACTGCGGGTGTAGTTCAATGGTAGAACATCAGCTTCCCAAGCTGAGAACGCGAGTTCGATTCTCGTCACCCGCTCCACACAAGACCCCTGTTTAGAGGTTCACGAGCCGAACATGGACGCCTCGCCAGGCGGGCCGGGGAACGGCCGCAGCGACCTCGCTTCGCGAACGGCGCGACGCCGGACTCCACACCGGGACCAGGACCTTTGTCACTGGTTCCGATCATGCAGTCACCTCACGATGGGCTCATTCATGGGGAACCGCTCGGGCGTTCGCATCGCCGTTCACCCGGGAACAACCGATTCCCGAACAAAAGGACAAACCCATGCACCACTTCCGAATCCGTCTCATCGCCGCGGCACTGCTTGTCCTCGCCACAAGCTGTGGCGAGGACAAGGCGTCCGACACGGGTGAACTCCCGGTCAATAACGGTGACAGCGGCACCGTCGATGTCGACGGGGCATGTCTTGCCGAAGAACCCGACTGCGGTGACATGGTCGGCATACCCGACGACGGCCAGGACCTTCCCGGTGACAGCGGCGAGTCGTCGGGCATGACCATCGACGGCGGCCTGACCATCGCTGACGCGCTGACCCGAGGCCCTGCCGATGGCACCATCGCCGTGCAGGGCATCTTCTTTCGTGACGAAGACGGAGCGTTCCTATGCGACGTCATCGCCGAGTCGTTCCCACCTTTGTGTGGCGAACCCCGCGTGGCACTCGAAGGCTCTGTCGACAGCGCCATCAGTGCCCCAGTCCAGTCCGAACAGGGAGTGGACTGGACCAACCAAGCGGTCACCGTGTTCGGCACGATGGACGAGGGCGTCCTCACCGTCGACGCGCTCACGACCGGGTGAACCGTTGCACTACTGACTCGCCGACCCCGTTCGGGTCGACCCCCGGTCAGGCCCGGTTCACGGCGTCGGCGATGCGGTCACCGGCCATGGCTGCGACCATCGCCGCCTCGTCGGGGTAGGCAGTGGGGTCAACCCGGTCGAGCCGAAACGGTGCAGGATCGGTAAAGGGTTCATCGCCGACGATCAGCTGCGAGATCAGCTTGCCCATACCGGGTCCGTGGGTGATGCCTGATTCGCTGTCGCCGGCCAACACCCACAGACCATCGACCTCGGGCACGTCACCGATGTAGAGACCACCGTCGACGGTGTAGACGGGAACGCCCTGGATCATTTCGACGGTCGAGAGGCCGGAGAGGGCAGGAAAGACCTCGGCAATGGTTTCCTGCTCGGCGAGTTGGGCGTCGATCAGGGTCTGCGAGACCGGTCGTTCGTAGCCGAACTCGAGGCCTTCGGCGCGCAGTGCCGACACCAGTCGATAGGCGAAACTCCCGCCCCACGAGAACCCACCGTGCAGTTCTCGCAACCAGAGGTGGAGCTCGGGACACTGAACGGTCGGGGTCTGCGGCGACAGCCCAGCTGGTTCCGAGACGAAGCGGGTCGCAACCATGGGCACCAACGGCAGCCGTCGATCGACTGACGCGAGAAGCGCTGCGTTCCATGCGCCGGCAGCGATGACGACGTTGGGTGCGTCGATCGTGCCGTCGACCGTTTCGATTCCGACCACCGAGCTATCGACGACCTTCACCTGCGTCACCGGAGTGTTCCATCGAACGTCGACCCCAGCAGCGTGGAGTCGGTCGAGAAGCTCCCGTTGCGCGAGCGAAGTCGTGAGCTGGATCGCCTCCGGCATCAACACCCCTCCGGCGACCGCAGTCGGATCGACGGCCCCGAGCATCACCTCGGCGACCGCATCGGCGTCGAGCCGGCGGGTGCCCTCCCCCACTTGCGGGTGTTCCAGGATGCCGCCGGACAAACGATCGAGTTCTGTTTCCGTGAGCGCGAGAACGACGTTGCCGTTGTGTGCGAACTCGACGTCGGCCCCTTCGTCGTGCAAGCGACGGTAGAACGCCAGCCCATAGTCTTGGAGGGCGACGGTGCAGCCGCCCAGTCGCCGGTTGTGATCGGCGCCGAACCGCGCCACGAACCCGGCCCCAGCCGGTGTGGTGCCGGCGAGTGGCTCAGCAGCGTCGACGACCACAACTTCACGTGCACCCGCCTCGACGAGGTGGAATGCAGCGGCCGCACCGGTGATCCCAGCGCCGACGACGCAGATGGGCCCGTCAGAAGCGGACGTCACGGGAACGAGCCTCAGCTGTCATGACGGACCAGACAGAACGGATGGCCGACCGGGTCGAGGAAGACCCGCCAGTCGTTGGGCTGGGGTTGGACGGTGGCCTTGCGGGCACCGACGCCGAGCACCGCCCACTCCCCCTCGTCAAGATCCGCAACGTCGAAGTCCAGGTGTGCCTGCTGGGGCCCTCCGTCGGGCCATGCCGGCACGACCAGGTCGGGTGCTCGCTGGAAGGCGACGGTTGCCGCGTTGGCGGTACGGAGCTCAACCCAATCGTCGTACTCCTTGACGATCTCACCGCCGACGATCGCTCGATAGAACTCGGCGAGCTCGCGCGGCTCGGGGCAGTCGAGGGCGACAAGGCTGAAGTCGGCTATCGGCACGCCGCGACGATACTCCGCGTCGACGCCGACCTACCCGTCGTCAGCGGTGCGCGGGTTGAGCGTCACCACGTTCACGGCGCCGCGCGACACGGTGGCGCTCGTCTCGTGACGACGACCGCAGTACCAGACGGCGGTGTCGCCATCGGCCTCCACGTTCTTGAGCCATTGCGAATCGTGGCGAACGGTCGAGACGACCACCCGGCCACCAAATCGGAACCCGAGGAGTGGCACCTCCCGGGTCTTGCCCGACACCCGTCCCGTGCTCTCCATCACGACTGCACCGAGGCCGACCGGCAGAGGCGACCCGAGGCCGGCCCGGACGAGAGGGCGAACGACACGGTTCAGCGAACGAAACAGCGCTTGCACCGGATCGGGCGATTGAGGCGTGCTCGGGTCCATACCCTCAGTCAACCAGGCCAGCGGCCGCAACCGGCCGTGGCTACCTCGCACCGATCCGCCGAGCTTGAGGATGCTGCCGGTCGCATACCCGGGCCAAGGCCCAGTCAACGCCGGTCTTCGCTGACGAAGCCCTTCCATCCGGCCATGTAGTCGATGAACGCTTCCGATAAGCCCTCACCGGCAAGGTACTCACGCGTGACCGGATTCTCGGCAGGAACGAACCGTGAGTCGGCTGCGTAGCGGTTGGGAAAGTCGTGGTGCACGATCGCAGCGCGTCCGAGCATGACCCAGTCGGCCCCCGCAGCGAGGGTCCGCTCGGCGTTTTCGGGCGTACGGATCTTGCCGGCAACACCAAGCCGTACGGCGCCACGCTCGAGTTCGGTGAAGTAGGACATCAGCGTACGGCCCCTGAACTCCTCCTCTTCCGACTCTTTGAAGACGTCCCAGAGCGACATGTCGAGGAAGTCAATCTCCTGGTCGGTCAACAGCCGTTCGGCAACTGCGATCATCTCGCCCAGCCGGAGCCCGAAACGTTCCGGCGACAGTCGAACACCAAGCAGGAAATCGCGGCCACACTGCTTTCGAATGCCGTCGACAACGGCGAAGAG
>Ga0222718_10000613_pt1 | contig 36408 bp, 31 predicted proteins | sample C33_27DmetaG_FD_165045 | JGI IMG/M metagenome (GOLD analysis project Ga0222718, IMG submission 165045) | Estuarine water microbial communities from San Francisco Bay, California, United States - C33_27D | ecosystem: Environmental > Aquatic > Marine > Unclassified | place: USA: California...
TCCCGCCCAACCGACCAAGAAGGAACAGACGGGTGCACAGGTGTGCGCGTGACATGGTCGTCGCGCCTGCGGCGGTGGTCGCGGTGACGGCTCGGGTGACGACGTTGAAGGGCGTCGATGCCGGCGCGTACTACGTCGAGGCGTTGCCGAACTACTACCTCGATTCGGGCGAACCGGCCGGTGTGTGGCACGGCCGGGGCGCCCGTTTGTTGGGTCTCGAGGGCGAGATCGTTGAGGGCGAGTTCATGCGGATCATGGCCGGCCTCCACCCCCTCGTGGACCGCGAGGTTCCGTTGGGTCGTGGCTACGGGGATGACTCGGTTCGGGGTTTCGATGTGACGGCATCGGCGCCGAAGTCGGTGTCGACGATGTTCGCCGTCGGCGACGACCGAACCCGCGCCGAGGTACTCGACGCGCACGACACGGCGGTGGCGACGATGCTCGGGTGGGTCGAACAGCACGCCCACACCCGCTACCGGATCAATGGCCAGGTGGCGGTGGTGGATGCGGAGGGGATCATCGCGGCGACGTTCCGTCAACACACGTCACGGTCGCTCGACCCACAGCTCCATAGCCATGTGGTGATCGCCAATCGAGTGCGTTCCGACGACGGCCGCTGGTTGGCGTTGGATGCCCGCAGCCTGAAGCTGGATCAGCGGACGCTTTCGGCGATCTATCACGCCACCCTGCGGTCGGAGCTCACCGAACGGCTCGGTGTCGAATGGCAGCCGGTCGAGAACGGCATCGCCGAAATGGCCCATGTGCCGGACGTGGTGTTGGAGGAGTTCTCGACCCGCACCGCCGGTGTGCAGCGTCGTATCGATGAGAAGATCGACCGGTTCATCGACACCCTCGAACGCGACCCGACACCACGGGAACGGTGGCGGCTCGAACGCGAGGCCGTCATCGACAGCCGACCGGCCAAAACCCACGCCGTCAACGCCACCGAACTCCACACCGGATGGAGCGAACAGGTCGAGGCACTCGGCCACGCCCCGACCCAGCTCATCGATGACGCAGTCGGCCGGACGCGTAGCCGGGTGTTGGATCGGGAGATTGTCGCGGAGATGACCGCGCAGGCCATCGCTGTCTTGTCCGAGAAGCAGTCAACGTGGCGGCCCGCCGAGCTATCCCGCGAGATCGCCGCCGCCATACCCACCGACGTCCATCTCGACCCGGCCGACATGGGCCCGATGCTCGACGGTCTCACCACGATCGCCATCCGCGACTACTGCGTCGACATCTCTCGCCCCATCCCCGACGGGTCGACGTTGCGTCGTGATGGGCGGCCGATCAGCGAAGCGACCACCGACCGGGCCCTCACCACACCGGCGATCCTCGCTCAGGAAGAACGGCTTCTGGCGTGGGCGGAACGCCGCATGACCCGCGACCGCGTCGACTCCGCCGACGCCATCAACCGGTCGCTAGTTGAGTTGACCGGCCCACAGGCCGAGACCGCCGCGGCGGTCGCCGGCGACGCCGACCTCGTCCTCGTCGTGGGACCAGCCGGAACCGGGAAGACCACCGCCCTCGCCCCCGCCGTCGAGCAGCTCCGATCCGAGGGCCGTGCGGCGTTCGGGGTCGCACCATCGGCTGCGGCGGCGGACGTGCTGGCGTCCGAGACCGGCATAGCGGCCGACACGATCGACAAGCTGCTGACCGAACACTCCCTGCAGCGTCCACCCGATCACCGCTACAACCTCCCCACCGGAACGACCGTCATCGTGGACGAAGCCGCCATGGTGCCAACCGAACGCCTCGACCAACTCGCCGCATTGGCCGACAGCCGGAGCTGGCGAGTGGCGCTGGTGGGTGACCCGATGCAGTTTTCCGCAGTCGGCCGCGGCGGCATGTTCGACCATCTCATCGACACCCACGGCGCCATCGAACTCGACCAGGTCCACCGCTTCACCAACGAATGGGAACGCAACGCCTCGCTGCGACTCCGCCGAGGCGACCCGACCGTCGCCGACACCTACGACCAACACGGACGTCTCCACGGCGGCACCGCCACTCGCATGGAACAAGAAGCCCTCGACGCCTGGTGGACCGCCCTCCACAACCGCGAGACCGTGCTGCTCGCCGCGCCGACCAACGACACCGTGGCCCGGCTCAACCAGGCTGCGCAGCAACGCCGCATCCAAACCGGCGAAGTCGACACGCGGGGCCGTCACGTCAACGCGTCGGGCTACCAGTTGTGGGCCGGCGACGAGATCGCCACCCGCCGCAACCATCGTCAGCTCCACACCAACCACGGACTGATGATCCGCAACCGCGACCAATGGACCATCGATCAGGTGCATCGCAACGGCGACCTCAGTGTCCACGGCCGCAGCGGCACTGTTCGCCTTCCAGCCGACTACGTGACCGAGCACGTCGAGCTCGGCTACGCCCAAACCAGCCACGCCAGCCAAGGCCGCACCGTCGACCGGTCCATTCTCCTGCTCGACGGGCCCGGCGATGTCCGCGGCGTCTACGTCCCCCTCACCCGCGGCCGACACCACAACGACGCCTACATCGTCACCACCGGCGAGACCACCGCCCACGACCTGTTCGCCGACGCCATCGGTCGAAGCTGGATCGACCGGCCCGCCCTCGCCCGCCAAGCCGAACTCGCCGGCCACAACCCGCACCGGCCCGGCACCCTCCCCGCCCACGAACTCAACACACTGCTCGACCAGAAAGCCCAACTCGCCGCGACGCTCGATCAGCTCCGCTCCGATCTCAGAAATCTGCCCCGCGAGTACCAGCAGACCCGCTACGACCTCGACCAGGCAACCAAGCAACTCAACGCCGCCCACGCCCGGCTTCAGGCCGCCCACGACACCATCGCCCAACACGACCGGCCCTTCCGACGCAAAGGCCACGAACACCAGATCGCCGACGCCCACCGGGCCATCGAGACGGTGCCCGACAAGATCCACCGCCACGAAGCCAACATCGATCAGCTCGCCGGCAACCTCCACGACATCGACCAGCGACTCCACCAAGCCGAGCAACTCGACCAGCAACGCCCCACCCTCGAGACCGAACTCGCCGACATCGACGGCCGACTCGGCGACGACCGCCGCATCCGCACCCGCCAAATCCGACGCGATCCACCCGACCACATCACCAACACCATCGGCCCCCGACCACCCGGTGGCCAACCATCCCGAGCCTGGGACCACGCCGCAGGCCAACTCGACCAACACCACACCGCTCACAACCTCGCCGACGGCCTCGGCCCCGCGAACGAACCGAGACTCTCGATCGGGTTCCGACTCAGCCGCGCCCTGACCCAAGACGCCACCAACGACCTCGACCACGCCCTCACCCGACAACGGCAACAGACACGCGAGATGGAGGGACCAGGACTCGGAATCAGCCGATAGACGCAGCCAAGCCCCGCCCCACACTGGCGGGGCTCAGCCGAGCATGACCAAGACCTGTGGCGTCAAGGGCCGGCTCCGGGACGCCGCTCCGCTCCGTGTCCTCACCTCCACCCTCCGGGCGCCCCCTTGACCCCGGTCGCTGTCGCCGCCTCCGGTTCGCAGCGCCCGAACAGGCCACCGAATACTGTGGCTGGGGCGGCAAGGCATCCCGAGGATGAGAACACGCCCACCGCACGCCCTGTGGGAGGGGAATCTGTCCCATATTTTGTCCCATGAACTCGCCGGAACCGCCCGGATCGACTCGGACGAGCGGGACGCAGAACCTTGGAATCACACGGTTTTCCGGACGTGGCCGGACCCTCCGGACGGTTCCGGGGCTATTCCTAAACCGTGCGTCGCAGGTTCGATTCCTGCCGGGGGCGCCATGCGTGCTGTTGGCTGATGTCGAAGGAACCCACCTCCAGCGCATCACTGGTCCCGACGGCATCCACATGAGATCCTGATCCCATGACCGACGACGGCGCACCGCTCCAACTCCTCGACCGCGGCTATCGCGCGATCATGCGACAGGTGGTCGAGACGGCCACTGCGCCGCACTTCACCGCACTGGCTGCAGAGCTTGCAATCCCCGTCGAGCAGGCCCGCCAACTCTCACACGAACTCGTCTCGATCACCCCTGGCTGGATGGCGCCCGAAACCGACCTGTTCGCCTCGTTCCCACCCTTCAACCTCCAACCAACCCAGTACCGGGTGACCGTCGACGGTGTTGGCGGTTGGTACGCACAGTGCGGCCTGGAAGCGACTGCGGTCCGCTGGCTCTTTCCGGGTAAGACCATCAGAGTCGAAGCGCCATGCCTGTGCTGCGGCGAGGTGATGGTCGTCGAGATGCACGACGAGGAAATCGTCGCCACGGAGCCAGCCGAGATCGTCGGCTACACCAGTGACGTGATCGGGGGTTCGGCCGAAAGTCGACCGTTCCGTTGAGCGAACATGAACCTCTTCCGGTCGGAAGCGCACGCCCGTCGGTGGGACGGTTTCAACCCCAAGATGGCTCACGCGATCAAACCCATCGCCGAGTGGGCGGACACATTCGCCAACCCGTTCTTTCGCGAGCGAGGCCGGGCCGACTACATCTCGTGGACCCGCTCCGACGACGGCGTAGCCGCATTTCGGGCGCTTCGAAGCAGCCTGCCTCTACCCGCCGACGACTGATTCAGCCAACCAACCAGAGGCACCACCATGTCCGACTTCGATAGTGCTGAGGCCGACCGGCTCCTCAAGACCACCAAGCAGGTGCGTCAGCGCCTCGATCTTGACCGTGAAGTGCCCATCGAACTGCTGCTCGAGTGCATCGACATCTCGAACCATGCGCCGGTCGGCGGCAATGTCCAGGCCAACCAGTGGATGATCGTCACCGACCAAGCCCGAAAGGCGGCAATCGCTGCGTACTACGCCGCCGTAGGTCGTCCCTATCTTGCGCCCGCGGATACCACCCACCCCAAGGCCAAGAAGATCGTCGACTCGACGATGTACCTGATCGACCACCTGGCCGAGGTCCCGGCGCTGGTCATCCCGATGCGCAAGGGCCGGCCCGAAGGGATCGTCGCCGGGTACTACGGCTCGGTGCTTCCTGCGGTGTGGAGCTTTCAGCTCGCCGCCCGGGTCCGAGGAATCGGATCGTGCTGGACGACGTTCCACCTTCAACACGAAACAGAAGTGGCCGAGATCCTCGGGATTCCCAACGACATGACCCAGGTGGCGATGTTGCCAGTTGCGTACTACACCGGCGATTCGTTCGTACCCGCCAAACGGCGCGACGCCCGAACGATCACCCACCTCAACAGCTGGGGCAACACCCTCATCGACGAGTAGGCCGACGCCGTTTGGCGAAGGCGGCGGTCACTTGCTCAGATCCGCCCCAACGGGTTGCCAACCTCACGGGCGAGCAGCTGTTGCACGAGCGAGATCGAGTCGGCGTCAGCTCGTGCGTCGACGATCTCTCCGTCGGCGATCAGGAAGCCCTGGCCGGTGGCGGCTCGATCGGCGAAGAGTTTCGCATCGGTGAAGAGGCGGGGTTTAATCACCGCCGGGTCGCCGCGTTCGGGGCAGAACGTCATGCAGTTGCCGCACTCGTTGCAGAGTTCAGCGAAGAGCAGATACTGCTGGCGCCCCTCCATGCCATCGAGGCTGGCGATGCTGGTGAAGGCGTCGTTGGGGCAGACGGTGACACAGAAGTTGCAGGCGACACAGCCAAACATCTCGAGGTCGTGATCGACCTCTCGCGGCAGTTTCTCGTTGCTGCTGAGGCGATAAGGCTCGATGCCGGGGCCTCGCACGTTGGCAACGTGGGCCGCTGCGCTCGAGGTGTGCCCGGCGGCTTCGGCTGCAGCCTGGCGGTCGGCTTTCCAGGTCAATAGGTCGGTGTGCCCCGCCTCGCGCACCGTCGTGGTGAGGGCTTTGAGCATGGGTGCGAGGCGTCCGTAGCCGCCGGGCTTCAGGAGGTCGGAGCACACGGTGGCAGGGTTGACGCCCGCTGCGAGCGAGTCGGCCAGGTTGTCCTTGGTGATGCCGGCCGAGAACGAAACCATGACATCGCCGTCGTGGCCGGGTACGTCGAGGCGCCCCGGAAGTGCTCGTGCCAAGGTGTCGAGCAGCGTCATGGCGAGAATGTGCAGCGGTGGGCCCGACAGGTACATGGTCTCATCGGGCATCCAACGTTTCTGGTTGTCGACCACCAACGTGTTGGTCAACTTGATGCCAAACTTCCTGCCCCGGTCCTTGGCGTACTGGTTGAGCTCTTCGATCAGTTCGATCCCACGGTCGAACTGCAGATCTTCGGCAAACGCCTGCTCCTTGACCGAAACGTCGGTGTAGCCGAGTTCGTCGTTCACGATCCCGGCGACGGTCTCGTAGCCGAGCAACGTCGGGTTGAGCTTCACGATCACGTCGAGGTCGTGCACGTCGATCAGGTGCTTGGTGATCGCCTCGATCTCTTCGGGCGGGCAGCCGTGGAAGGTCGAAAGAGTAAGCGTGTCGGAGATGGTCGAACGGAACTCGAGATCGCTGAGGTGCGCGAACGGTCCCGCGATCTCGGGGCGCAACTGCTCGATCTCAGCGGATGCGTTGCGCATGCCATGGATGAAGGCTGCGACCTTGTCGCTGCTGATGCCGGCGAGGTCGTAGCCGACCGACATGTCGAAGACGTGCGGGCCGGGGTCAGGTCCGACGAACTCGGTCAGCGGTTCCCAACCCCGCAGGATCTCGACCAGCATCGACGCTTTCACGTACTCGGTGAGGCTCTGGGGGACCGTGAGCTCCTGGCTCCACTCGATGTTGTATCCGACGGTCTGCATATCGATGCAGGGCCGGTTGATCACGAGGTCATCGAGGATCTGCACCGTCTTCAACTCAAACAGACGCGAACCGCCCAGCCAGGAGAGCACGATGTTTTCCGCCAGTTGCGAATGAGGGCCAGCAGCCGGGCCGACCGGGCTCGCACAACGACGCCCAAGAAAGTCGAAACCCAGGTCGATCTCCGGGTCGGGCTTCCAGAAACGCGCCGTGGGCAGATCGAAGATCTTCTTGCGGGAACGCCACTCGTGGTCGATGCGACCGAGCAGTGTTGCAAGCGACATCGGAGTGAGCGGCGGGGTTTCCTCCACGGCCCAGACGCTACCGCCTGATTTTACAAAGTGTAAAGAATGGTCAGGTCGACGACGCGTCGGCAATCGATTGGATTGTCGAGTCGAGGGTGGCGTCGAATTCCGCTTCGGACTGCTGCGCCGAGAGGCCCTCGGTGAGCGCTCGGCTGAAGCTCGCGATCATCCCCGGCTGACGGCTGAGGATCTCGTTGGCTTCACTGCGGCTGTACCCACCCGACAGCGCTACCACCTTGAGGATCTTCGGGTGGGAGATCAGTTCGGAGTAGAACCCGTCGACGCTCGGAAGCGACAGCTTCAACATCACCTCGACGCCGTCGTCGAGCGCATCGAGGTTGCGCAGGATCGCTGCTTTCAGCATGACCTCGGCCTCCGCCTTGGTCGGGCTGTGGATGTCGACCTCGGGCTCGATGATCGGCATGAGGCCAAACGCCAGAATCTGTTTGCCGATCGCGAACTGTTGATCGACGACCGCATCGACGCCGCTTTGGTTCGCTGCCTTAATCACCGACCGCATCTTGGTGCCGAACACGCCCTTGCGCAGCCCTCGCTCGAGCAGGCCGTTGAGGTCGGGTATCGGCTTCAAGACCTGGGCATCGTGCTCCTCGTCAGCCAACCCCTTGTCGCATTTGAGGAACGGCACGACCCCCTTCACATTCCAGAGGTAGTCCGCAGCCCCACGACCGTCTATCTCGCGGTCCATCGTCATCTCAAAGAGGATCGCCCCGAGGACACGGCCACCGTCGAACGAACGGCTCGTGCAGATCCGGCTCCGCATCGCGTGAATGTGATCGAACATCTCGTCGTCGCCGTCGTACTCGTCTTCGGCAACCCCATAGGCGAGCAGTGCCTTTGGCGTGCTGCCACCGCTCTGGTCGAGAGCCGCGATGAAACCGGTATGGCTTCGGACCTTGGCGAGCATGTCCTGATTCATGAGGCAAATCTCCGGTTGAGGGACCCTCGTGAATCTACCGCGCGACCAGGCACCCGGGAGCGGCCATCTAGACTGCCGTTGACAGCGCCAACCAGGTTCGGGAGCATTCGGACGGTGGACCCCCGACCACTGCCGCGAAAGGGCCCAATGACCGACGTCGACGACTACCAGCTCACCGATCGGATGACCGCCGACGCTGGCGATGTCGTGCTCAACGGCGTGCAGTCGCTGGTGCGGGCACCGCTCGATCAGATCCGAGCCGACCGAGCCGCTGGTCTCGACACCGCCGCCCTCATCACCGGCTATCAGGGATCGCCACTCGGCACTGTCGATGCCGCCTACGACCAACACCGGGCGCTTTTCGAGGCCGAGAACATTCATTTCACCGACGGCGTCAACGAAGAACTCGCTGCGACGATGATCTGGGGCAGCCAGCAGGCGATACGCAGCGGAAGCGCCCGATACGACGGCGTGCTCGGGCTCTGGTTTGGCAAGGGACCCGGTGTCGATCGGGCCGGTGATGCGATCCGACACGCCAATCTCGCCGGCGTTGATCCCACCTGCGGTGTACTGCTTGCGGCAGGCGACGACCCGGCCTGCAAGAGCTCCACCGCTCCGTCGGCGAGCGAGGCATCGTTGGCCGACCTGGCAGTGCCGACGCTCTACCCCGGTTCGCCGCAGGACGTCCTCGACTTCGCTCGTCACGGCTACGAGATGTCACGCCTCTCCGGGGCCTGGATCGGGATCAAGATCCACACCGACGTCGCCGACGGAACCTCGACCGTCAATGTCACGACCGACCGGCTGACCATCATTCGCGAGCCGTTCCTCGTCGATGGCCGGCCGTGGCAGGCCACCACCGACGACATGATCATCACGCCCAACTCGCTCGGAATCGAGGTCGAATCTCACACGTTGCGCCCGCGGGCCGCGGCGCATTACGCCGCTGCTAACGGACTCGACCGCATCGTGGGCGCCACTGACGCCTGGCTCACGATCGTCGCCGCCGGCAAGGCGTACTTCGATGTCCGGGGGGCGCTGCGCCAGCTCGGCCTCGAACACGACACCGACTTGGCCGAATACGGCATCCGCATCCTCAAACCCGCACTCATCTGGCCGCTCGTCGAATCGAGCGTGCGTCGAGCCGCTGACGGCGTCGACACGATTCTCGTCGTTGAGGACAAGCGACCGTTTCTCGAGAACGCAGTGAAGACCACCCTGTACGGCATGCCCGATGCACCGGTTGTGCTCGGCAAGACCGACGAGACCGGTATGCCGCTCATCACCCCAGCTGGGTCGCTCGAGCCCGACCTCATCGTCGATGCCGTGCGTTCGGTGCTCGAGCGACGCATCGATCCCGACCGTCTCGCCCGAAGGCGAGAGCGCATTCCGCTATCCGGCACCGATACTGGGCTACCAGCCCGCAGCCCGTACTTCTGCTCGGGCTGCCCCCACAACCGGTCGACGGTCGTACCCGACGGTTCGCTCGCCGGTGGGGGCATCGGCTGCCACACCATGGCGGTCATGCAGGACCGGGCAGTCGGTGTCACCCAAATGGGCGGCGAGGGCGCGCAGTGGGTTGGTCTCGCCCCGTTCGTAACCGAGCCCCACCGGTTCCAGAACATCGGCGACGGGACGTTCGCTCACTCGGGATTCCTCGCTATTCGTCAGGCGATTGCGGCCGGCACGAACATCACGTACAAGCTCCTCTACAACGGCACCGTCGCCATGACCGGCGGGCAGGATGCGGCTGGCATCACGACCGTGCCCGACCTCACCCGACTCCTCGAGGCCGAGGGGGCAACGCGCATCGTTGTCGTCACCGATGACCCTGATCACTACCCCGACGACGCCCGCTTTGCGCCCGGCACCGAAGTCGCCCATCGGGACGAGCTGGACCGTATCCAGCGCGAGCTTCGCGAGATCGTGGGCACGACCGTCCTCATCTACGACCAGGGGTGCGCCGCAGAACTGCGACGGGCTCGCAAGCGGGGCAAAATCGCAACCCCCACGACGCGAGTCGTGATCAACGAAGCGGTCTGCGACGGCTGCGGCCACTGTGGGCAGATCTCGAACTGCATGAGCGTCCACCCGGTCCAGACGCCGTTCGGACGCAAGACCCGAATCCACCAGGAGTCGTGCAATCTCGACCTGAGTTGCGTCGACGGCGAGTGTCCGGCGTTCATCACCGTCGAGGTCGGTGACGGCCCCACCGCCGACGAACCGCTCCCGCAACTCGACCTGCCCGAGCCACCCCATCCCTCCATCCCGGTGTCGGGCAGTGTGCTCACCGTCGGTATCGGAGGCACCGGCGTCGTCACCGTCAATCAGATGCTCGCCACTGCGGCGAGACTCGACGGCAAGCAGGTGACAAGCCTTGACCAGATCGGTCTGGCCCAAAAGGGTGGACCGGTCGTGAGTCATCTCCAGATCGGTGACGAACTACCCGAGACTGCGAGCAGGATCAGCGAAGGTTCCGCCGACGCATATCTCGTGTTCGATGTGGTCGCCGGGGTCGCAGCTCCGAATCTTGCCCGAGCGGCCGCCGACCGAACGACCGCTGTCGTGTCGACGTCGCGGGTGCCGACGGGTGAAATGGTGTCCGATATCGAACGGGAGGCCTTCCCATCGGTTGCCCGCTTCCGTCGACACATCGATGCGGTGACGCGCGCCGATGCCAACGCGTGGGTCGATGCCGAAGGCATCGCCCGGGCGCTCTTTCGCTCGCAGCCTGCAGCCAACCTCCTCCTGCTTGGTGTGGCATACCAGCGCGGCCTGATCCCGGTGTCGGGAGAAGCGATCGAGCGAGCGATTGAGCTCAACGGCATCGCCATCGAGTTGAACAAGCGGGCGTTCACAGCCGGCCGGGCCTGGGCCGTCGATCCGGGCCCATTCACCGGTCTCGTTCCGCCGGCCGAGGTGGCGACCCCACCGGCCCCAACGACAACCGTTCGCGAGCTGATCGAACGGATCGGGCCCGGCGATCCGGCGCTTCGCGACGCGCTGGCCTGGCGTCTCCCTGAGCTCATCGGGTTCGGAGGCGAAAGCTGGGCGAGACGCTACGCCGACACGGTCGCACGCGTGCTCGAGGCCGAACGAGCGTTTAACGACGACACGATGCTCACGACCGCTGTGGCCACCCACCTCTGTTCGTTCATGACCTACAAGGACGAGTACGAGGTTGCGCGCCTCCATTGCGACCCGGCCATACTCGCCGGCATCCAGGCCCGGTTCGGTGCCGACGCCAAGATCAGCTATCGCCTGAAGCCCCCCACACTGACGTCGCTCGGGTACGACAAAAAGATTGGACTTGGACGCCGCACGGGGGCAGTCGCATTCGGCCTGCTTCGGCGAATGCGAGCACTTCGTGGGACGTTCCTTGATCCGTTCGGGCACAGCGCCGAACGGCGGATAGAGCGCGAACTCATCGACGAATACGAGGCGCTGGTCGACGAGTTGCTGGCCGGGCTCACGCCCGAAACACTCACCGAGGCAATCCGGATCGCTGGGCTCGCCGACCAGGTCCGCGGCTACAGCCATGTGAAGCTTGGCAATGTTGCCGCCTATCGCAGCGACGTCCAAGTCGCGCTGACTGCATGGCGAAAAGCGGGCTCACGGCCGTGACAACCAACGCTACGAATGACCCGACCATTCTCGAGGCCTGGGTCGGCCGCGAGCAGACGTGCTACGAAACGATCGATCTGGCAACCATGAACCGACTGGGGATGACCCTCGGGATCGAGCCGACCCTGAAAGCCGGTGACCCCATCGCTCCCCTTTGGCATTTCGCTACCTTTATCGAAGCAGTGCCTGCCAATCAGTTGGGCCACGACGGCCACCCGCAACGGGGTGGCTTCCTCCCTCCGGTCGCACTGCCTCGCCGCATGTGGGCCGGCAGTCGAATCACATTCGGCGCTCCGATCCCGGCCGGAGCTGATGCCACCAAACACTCCACGATCGACAACGTCGTCCTCAAGGAAGGTTCGTCCGGGTCACTGTGTTTCGTCACCGTGCACCACGTCACATCAGTCGACGGCCAGGTCTGCATCGACGAGGAGCAAGACATCGTCTACCGAGACGATCCCGACCCGGACGCGCCACCCCGTGAGGTCAAGCCTGCCCCAACAGACGCGGACATCACGAGGACGATCGTCCCGGATCCGACACTGCTCTTCCGCTACTCGGCAGTCACCTTCAACGGCCACCGGATCCACTACGACCGCGACTACGCATCGTCGAGTGAGGGCTACGACGGACTGGTGTTTCACGGTCCGCTGACTGCGACCTTGCTGGCCCAACTCGCCACCGAAAACGACGAGACGCTCAGTACGTTCTCGTTTCGAGGCGTGTCACCGTTGCTCGATACAGCGCCGTTCACCATCCACCGGCGGGCGAGCGCAGCTGGTGCCGATCTTTGGGCAACCAGCCCTGTGGGTGGTCTGGCGATGACTGCCGAAGCGACGTATCGCTGATCAAGCCGGCGACAGTGGGGCATGGAGGCGCGTAGTCGCGTCGGTGATGATGCCGCCCCGATCACCAACGGTGACCGAGCCGTAGCGACTCGCAAAGACCGGCGGAAGCTCCCGATCGCTCGGGATCGACAACCACAACCGAAGTAGATGCCGGGGACGGGCCGGATCATCGACGAACCCCTCGCGATCGTGCAGCAACGCGTGGTTGTGAACGAACTGCATGTCGCCTGCTGCCAGTTCCATGGAGAGGTGGATGTCGGGCTCGTTGAGAACGTCGTCAAAGAGATCAAGGGCAGCGATCATCTCGGCGTCGAGCTGGGGTGCCCCGGCGAACCGCTCCGCCGAATCGATGTACTGGCGTTGGTACATCACCGTGAGATGACCGTCGTAGCGGTTGAGCACCGGAATTTCGAACCACGGATCAGCCCCTCGCGGTACCTCGCCGCGCCGATCAGTGGCGACCGGATCGAACAACCGCACTGCGAGCTCGGGGTGCCGCCGCTCAACCTCGGCAAACACCGTCTCAGCACTTGCGAGAAGCGATGCACCACCCTTCAACGCCGGCGCGAGACACAGCAGGCCGACCACGTCTGTCGAGTCGGTGTGAAACGACTGCCGGGCATTGGTCTGATAGATGCGGGCCATCGGGTCGGCGGGATCGCGGCCGAGGTCGGTCACGTGACCGAGCAGATGACCCATTGCGTTTTGGCTTCGCAACGAGCCCAGGTGTGCGCCGATCCCGAGGAACACCGCCGCAGTCTGCCGGCGGGACATCTCGTCGACGGGAAGGCCGGTCCACAGCTCGAAGCCGAGGCCATCGAGCAACCTCCGACGAAGCCGCAGCAACTCGGGGCCGAGGCGCGGCAGTGGGAAGTCGTCGACGTCGATGACTGGCAGATCGGTGTCGCCCTCGGCGTAGCGCTCAGAGGCCTTGAAGAGCTCGTCGATCTCCGCAGCAGCAAGCGGTCGACGCCAGCGGTCGGGGTCGTCTCGGAGTTCTCGTCCCAGCCAGCGCGACGTCATGATCGCGAACCTACCCGGCACAGCAAGCGACACTCGGCGCGGCCGCGGCAGTGAGAAGGCTCGATCCCCAGTCGCACCTCTCGATTTGAAAGGGGGCCGCTCGCTCAGCCGTTGTAGGCGAGCATCCCGCCATCGAGATTGATGACGTCGCCGAAGCCGTTTGCGACGAGGAACCGGCATGCCTGCGCGCTGCGGCCACCGCTCCGGCACAGGATCACCACGCGGCAGTTCGGGTCGAGTTCCCCGATTCGGTCGGGCAGCGTGCCGAGCGGGATGTTCACGGCACCGGGCAAGGTCCCCTCATCCATCTCATCGGGCTCGCGGACGTCGATCAACTGCGTGGCAGCGTCGACCACGGAAGCAAAGTCGTTCACGGGGTGGTCATGGTGCATTGAGGTCTCCTGCATCAGCGTAGGGTCAGCGCAAGCGCAGTGACGAGTGACATCAGTGCCAACCCGGTGGCCGAGAAACCGACAACGCGGGTGAGCGCGACCTGGGGAACAGCAGCCGCTGACCGGTGCGGGTCGCGAAACAAGCTGTCATTTGACGCAGTCCCAGTCCGCTGCCAGGCCAAGCCTGTGCGTTCGTGGGGGACACCGTCGTCGGTTCGGTTGGTGGGCTGCGGGCCGTAGATCCCGACCGGCTCAGCGTTCATTGACGATCAGCAGCACAGTCGCGATCAATGCGACTGTCATCGTTCCGGTCGCCATCAGCTGCGGGAGCCTTGAGGCCGGCAGCGACTGGCCCAACCGCATTGCCCGCTCGTTGGCCGCCCACCGGCTGTAGGAAGTCGCCGCAGTGGCGACGCTGAGCGTGAGGAGCGAGTAACCGAGCAGGTCGGATCCTGCGAAGTCGAGGAGGCCGATCGAACCGAGCCCGGCTGCCGTCAAGGCAAGTGATGTGCGGACCCACGCAAGGAACGTGCGCTCGTTGGCGAGCGTGAATCGGTAGTCGGGCTCCCGCCCGACGGTGCGGGGGTCACGGGGGATGACGTTCATGTCAGCCGGGGACGACGACGGTCTCGCGATGCTCACCATCACCGACGTGAGCGCCGCTCTTTTGCTGACGTTCGCGCAGATGCAGGCCGAGAAAGATGCCAGGAATGGCGACAAGACCGAGCACGGCCCCCGACGAGACCATCACGAGTGCTGGCGCCGGGCAGGTGCCTGCGATCGCCCAACCGACCCCGAACAACGCGCCGCCCTGAACATGATGTTTCTCGGGCTTCGAACGCGAGAGCACCAGGTCGCCTCCGAACGGCGTCCGGACCCGGCGGCGCTCGAGAAGCCACAGCAGCGGTGCAGAGACGGCGATCGCGCTCGCCATGAACCAGAAGACGTCAAACTCGTCGAGACGCAACATCGCGTGGATCGTGTCGTACTCGTGGAGGTTCGAGGCGGCGAGAACACCACCGAACGCGACGCCGAAGAGCAATCCGATCAGGTTGAGCTTCACAGGTCACCCCCGGTGACAATGCGCAATGCGAGGGTGGTCAGTACCGCAGTGGCCATGAAGGTGGCGGTGACCGTGAGGCTGGCGGGCGACCGCTGTGCCGTGCCGCACATGCCGTGACCCGATGTGCACCCACCGGCGACGGCAGCGCCGTAGCCAAGAAGGGTCGCTCCGCCGAAGACGAGTGGGACGACCGCCCACAACGGAAAGACGTCACGGAGCGCGTCGTAGCCCGACCGGATCTCGGCTCCCTCACGCAGTACCTGTGTCACCAGCACACCACCGACGAACATGCCGACGAAGTACCAGACCCGCCAGGTCACGACGTTCGGCATTCGCCGAATCAGGCCTGACGTCTGGACGTAGGCACCGCTCGCACCGAGCGGTTGGTTGGCGATGGCGAACAGACCGACGATCAGTAGGCCGAGTATCGGTCCGCCGACATACCAGGCGAGACGGTCGGGAAGGAGGTCGAACACGATCCCGCCTTACGCCGGGGTGGGCTCGTGAGCGGCAACCCATGCGCCGTAGCCACCGAGCAAGTCGGAGACATCGGTGAAGCCGGCCGCAACGAGTCTGCTGGCGGCGATCGACGAGCGGTAGCCGCCGGCGCAGTAGACGACCGTGGGCTTGGAGGCATCGAGGTCTGCCAGTCGGGCATTGAGTTGGGTGAGCGGCAGGAGGATTGCCCCGTCGATGATCCCCGCCTCGGTCTCACCGGGTTGGCGGACATCGACGATCTGGAGGCCCTCAACTGAGTCACGGGCATCACACATGGCGGTGACGTCGACTCGGCTGCCAACCGCAACATCGCCGGGGTGCTCTGTAAGCGCCTGTTCGACGTTGGCGAGGTGGCCGACCACATTGTCGAAACCGATGCGGGCCAGACGATTCTTGGCTTCGCGCGCCATGCCCTCGTCGGCGACGAGCACGATCCGAGCGCCGGGTTGGATGACGCCTCCGGCGAACTCGGCGTAGCGGCCGGCCATCCCGATGTTGACGGAGCCGATCAGGTGCCCGCGACTGAACTCGACGGGATCGCGGGCATCGAGCACGACCGTGCCGGTTCGTTGGAGCTGCACGATCTCGTCGACGGTGAGTGCGGCGGGCTCTGCGGCTTCATCGAGCAGGGCACGGTTTTCACGATTGAGAGCGGCGTCGTAGGCGAAGTACGCAGGGGGCGCCGTCTGGCCCTCGGTGACCGCTGCGACGAAGTCGGCCTTCGACATCGGCTGGAGCGCGTAGTTGCCGGATCGTTGCTCACCGATCGTCGACGAGGTGTCGGTCGAGAGGTTCTTGCCACATGACGAGCCAGCGCCGTGTGCCGGGAACACCCGGGTGGCGTCGGGGAGGGTGAGCAGCTGCTGGTGCAACGATTCGAAGAGTTGTTCGGCGAGATCGTCCGCAGTCACGCCCTTCGACGACAAGAGATCGGGCCGCCCAACATCGCCGATGAACATCGTGTCGCCGGTCAGCACCCCGTAGGGGACGTCGTCGTCGGCGTGCTCGAACACGACGAGGCTGATCGACTCCGGTGTGTGGCCGGGCGTGTGACGAATCTCGAGGGTGACATCACCGAGGCTGATCCGCTCTCCGTCGGCGAGGCTGCGGCTCTCGAACTCGGTCACCGCGCCCTCTCCGTAGGCGATTTCGGCCCCGGTCGCCGATGCCAGCTCAAGGTGACCCGACAAGAAGTCGGCGTGGAAGTGGGTCTCGAGCACAAGCTCGATGGTCAACCCGTGCTCCGCAGCCGAATCGAGGTAGGGCGAGATGTCGCGCCGCGGATCGACCACCACTGCCCGACCGGTGCGTTCGTCACCGATGAGGTACGAGGCTTGTGACAGGCAATCGAGATAATGCTGTTCGAAGATCATGTCGGTCTTTCGTAAGTGCCAACCTTGAATGTACGGACATTTATCGATGGCGTCAACCCAACCCGCTACGGTGACACCGATGTCCGAAACGTCGCCACCGATGCCCGACCCTCGCACCGTATGGGAAGGGCGCTACGGCAGCACAGCCGAATTCGTCTACGGCACCGACCCCAACGACTTCCTTGCCGAGGTCGCCCCCGATCTCGCAAGTGGCGACACCCTGTGTCTCGCCGATGGTGAGGGCCGAAACGGCGTGTATCTCGCCGAGCTCGGACATCGCGTGACCTCGGTCGACCTCACGGAAGCCGGCATGGCGAAGGCTGCAGCCCTCGCAACGGAACGTGGTGTCAACCTCACCACCGTCGTCGCTGACTTGGCCGACTACAACCTCGGTATCGACCGGTGGGACCTCGTTGTCTCGATCTTCGCCCACACTCCCCCGCCGACCCGGCGACGCATCCACTGCGCGCTGGCGACGGCCTTGCGACCTGGTGGCAGGTTGATCCTCGAGGCGTACACACCCGACCAGATTGGGCGCGGCACGGGCGGCCCGCCCGTGCCCGAACTCACCATGGATCTCGCCCGGCTCGACGAGGAACTCGTCGGGCTCGAGTTCGAACACCGGGCGGAGTTCGTTCGTTCCGTCATCGAGGGACCCGGTCACACCGGCGACGGCGCCGTCGTGCAGGTCATCGCCCGGCGGCCTGGCTGAAGACGCTCGAGTCATGCGCCCACCCACCCGAGCCATCGTCAGCCACAACGCGACGATCGACATCGCTGTGCCCGCCCACATCCTGTACGAGATGGTGAGCGACATCAGTCGTATGGGTGAGTGGTCGCCCGAGGCCACCGGCGGGCATTGGGCCGAGGGCGCGACCGGGGCGGTCGGTGATTGGTTCACCGGCAGCAACCAGACGTCGGAACGTTCGTGGGAGCGCGAGTGTCAGGTCGCAGCCGCCAACCCCGGCCGCGATTTCACCTTCGTCACCGGCGGGCTCGAGAAGTCGTGGACCTGGTGGAGCTACGAGTTCGACCCGACGTCGGAGACTTCGACGACGGTGACCGAGCGCTGGTGGATCATCAACAAGTCACCTGCCATGGAAGCTGCTTCCCCCGAACAGTTCGCGGCTCGCGCCGCCTACACCTTGCAGATGATCGAGGCCACGCTCGCAGCTCTGAAAGAACGGGCCGAAGCCGACGCCTAACCAAAGGCGCCGAGGAGCTTCGCCGCGAGCGCGACCGACGCCACGACCATGACCACTCGGATGAATCGCTCACCACCCTTGACCGCAGCATGCGCACCGAGCCAGCCGCCGGCCGCAAACCCGACGGCGAGGATCAGCGCAGGGAGCCACCGGATGTCGCCCTGTGTGATGAACACCGGGAGAGCCGAGGCGGTCAACACGAAGATCACGATCACCTTCATGCTGTTCGCCACTACGAGATCGAAACCCGCTCGAGTCAGCGCAGCGAGGAGCACGAGGCCGACACCGGCCTGAATGGCCCCGCCGTAGATCCCGATACCGAAGAACACGACCGCCGTTTTTGCGCGGCTCCAGCGGGCGCCCTCGGTGCGGAACTGGGGCTTGCGGACCGACAAGATGATCAACGGGATCATCACGAGACCGAAAACCGTCTCGAAGGCGTCGTCGGTCAAACGACTGATGGCAAACGAACCGACCAATGAGCCTGCAACCACCGGCACCAGCACCGGGACAGCGTGGGAGAACCCGTCGACACCGAGCCGCCGGAACGATGTCGCAGCCGCGACGTTCGACACAATCACCCCGACCCGGTTCGAACCGTTGGCCGCATTGCCCGGCACGCCCGCAAGAACGAGCAGCGGGACGGTGAGCGTCGACCCGCCGCCTGCAACCGTGTTGATGATCCCGGCGAGCAGGCCTCCAGCCACAAGGAAGAGCGCTTCGAGGAGTGTCATTGCGGCTCCATGGGAGCACGATCGCGCGCCGATCCGGCAGGGAACGTGACCATCACGGCAATCGCTGCTGCGAAATACGCCAACGCAATGAAGGCGTAGGCGCGCTCGACACCGGCGAGCGTCGGCTCGTCGCCCGCAGACGCGACGATCGTGATTACGATCGCAACACCGAGGGCGTACGCCGCGCTGCGCAAGGTGTTGAAGGTCGCCCCTGCGATTCCGAACCGGCTTTGTGGAACGTCAGCGATCCCGGCCGACGACCAGGTAGCCACCGTGAGCCCGATGCCGAGGCCGAGGAACAAGCTGATGGGGACGTAACGACTCCAGAGCGCCTCGCTCTCGTCGAGGAGCACGATGTAGAGCAAGTAGGCCACTCCCGACGAGGTACAGCCGGCACCGAGCAGCCAGCGATGCCCAATGCGGTCCGCCCACCGCCCGGTGATCGGTGAGACGGCTGCAGCCAGGAGCGGTGCGAAGACGAACGCAACCCCGACATCACGGATCGGTAACTCCCACACGTCCTGAAGGAACACCGAGGTAACGAGAGCCCCCGACGTGAAGGCAAGCCCGTAGAACACCACACTGATGTTGGCGCTCGTGAACGATTGAAAACGAAACAGCTCGAGATCGATGAGTGGCGCCGGGTGGACCCTGCTCCGCCGGATGAGCCACGGCACCAGGCCGAGCGCCACGACCGCCATTGCGACGACACGGACATCGCCGACGCCCCACGCCTCGCTTTGCACGATCGCCAGCATTGCAAGCAGAACTGAACTGGTCCCGATGGCGACTCCACCGAGGTCAATTCGGCCCGTCGCGTCAGGGTCGCGAGACTCGCTGAGGTAGCGCGGGCCGAATACCAGCACGAGGACGCACAGTGGAACGTTCATCCAAAAGACCGACCGCCACCCGAAGGCATCAATGAAGATCGAGCCCAGGAAGGGTCCCACGACCGCTCCGAGCGATCCGGCCGCTCCCGAGATCCCGATCGCTGTCGCTCGCCGGGTGGCGGGGAACTCGGGGAGCATCACTGCGAATCCTGCCGCCATCGTGATCGACCCACCGATGCCTTGGACCACACGCGCGCCGATCAACCAACCGAGGCCCGGTGCTACGGCGCAGAGCATCGAACCAAACCCGAAGATCGCGACACCGGGCAGGTACACCTTCCGGCGACCGAGGCTGTCGGCAAGACGGCCGGTGACCAGGAGGAACGTGCCGACCACGACGTTGTACGAGCTGATTACCCAACTGAGCCCGGCATCGGAAACGTCGTACTCGCGCCGGATCGAGGGGAACGCAATGCTGACAGTCGTGATATTCATCACGACGAGGAACACGACGGCTGTTGACACCGACAACGCCATCCACGCCCGCCGACTGATGGCATCGTCTGTCGGCTGGGGGACATCGATCACCCGGGGACCCTACGCGCCGATCGAACCCGCTACCACCAGGTCGCGGCCTTCGCCGAGCTCGACTGTCTGCGGCGCTCAGCGAGCCGGAACGACGAGCCGCTTCTCACCGGTGGCCTGCGCCGCATAGGCGCGGGCCACATCGGGCTTAAGCATGTCGCTCAGCGAGATGCGTTCGGCGTAGTGGCTTGCGAACGTCGTGGTGATCTCGTCGGAGACTCTTTGGCGCAGACCCATCATCCGCTCAGGTCCAATCCGGCCCAGGAAGGGCGTGAGCAGCCAGCCGCCGACGCCCCACGACATGCCGTACGTGCGATTGAGCGTCGTGACCGATCGCTGGAGCCCGCCGTAGATGTAGACCTGTTTGTGGGTGTCGGAGCCGTATCGACTGAACGACGACCCCTGGGAAAGTGCTGTCTCCATGCAGCTCAGGATCGAGTCGGCGTAGGTGCCGCCACCCGTTGCGTCGAATGCGATTGTGGCTCCGGTTGCGGCGAGCGCGACGGTGAGATCGTCGAGGAAGGAATCGGCACTCGAGTCGACGACGTGGTCGGCCCCCGAGGCCCGGAGGAGGTCGGCCTGTTCTGGACGGCGGACGATGTTGACGAGGCCAATGCCCTCATCGTTACAGATCTTGACGAGCATCTGCCCCAGGTTTGACGCCGCCGCCGTGTGGACCAGAGCCGTGTGGCCTTCGTCGCGCATGGTTTCGGTCATCCCGAGCGCGGTGAGTGGGTTCACAAAGCTTGACGCCGCCTGCTCGGCGGTGACCCCAGCGGGCACCTCCATACACATCATCGGCGACACAGTCGTGTGCGTTGCGTACATCGAGCCACTCACACCGGCGATCCGCTTTCCGAGCAACGCCTGCGCCACGTCAGAGGGGCCCGCATCGACGACAACACCTGCCCCCTCATTTCCGCACGGCATGGGCTGGTCGAGCCGGGCGCGGTTGGCAGCGACAGCGGCCTCAGGCACGCGACCGACGAGCGCCCCGTCGACAGTGTCGAAGCTGGCCGGATCGGCTCCGGCGATCAGCATGCCGAGGTCGGACGGGTTGATGGGGGTCGCCTCGACCTCGACGAGAAGGTCGTCGGGCCCGAGCTCGGGCGTCGGCTCGTTGACCAGCTCGACCCGGAGCTGTCCGTCGGCTGTGACTGTGGAACGGATGGTGGAAGTCTCAGGCACGGTTGTCTCCGGACATGCTGGCTCGGTCGCGCGCCGAGCCAGGCGGGAAGGTCAGCATGACACTGATCGCCGCCAGGAAGTAGCTGACGCTGACAAACAGGTAGGCGCGTTCCACGCCGAGCAACGACGTCTCGGAGCTCGCAGCTGCGATCACGGTGACCACGATGGAGACCCCGAGCCCACTGGTTGCCTGACGCAGCGTGTTGTAGGTGGCGCTGGCGACCCCGAAGGTCGACTGCGGGATGTCGGATACGCCGGCCGACGACCATGTCGACACGGTCATCCCGACCCCGAGACCCGAAAGCATGCTGATCGGGACGAAGCCTGTCCACACGTTTGGCTCTTCACCGAGCAGGATCACGTACAGGACAAAGGCGAGACCGAGCGAGACGCAGCCACCGGTCAGCAGCCAACGGTGGCCGTACCGGTCTGCAAGGCGACCGGTGATCGGTGCCGAGAAGGCGCTGAGCAGTGGCGCAGGAGCGATCGCCATTCCCACCTGGCGGATTGGGAGCTCCCACACGTCCTGCAGGAACAGCGAGTTGACCAAGAACCCTGACGTGAACCCGAGGCCGTAGAAGACCACGCCGATGTTGGCGCTGCGAAACGACTCGTAACGGAACAGGCCGAGGTTAATCAGCGGCTCAGGGTGCGAACGACTGCGATGGACGAGCAGCACGGCGAGAAGAACGCCGACGACGGCGAGCGCACCGATCCTCGGATCACCGATCCCCCACGATTCGCTCTGCACAATCGCGAACATCACCAGCGCAACGGCAGCGGTGCCGGCGACAACGCCCACGGCGTCGATACGACCGGTGGCATCGGGGTCGCGCGACTCAGTGAGGTAGCGAGGTCCGACCAGGACAACGAGTAGACACAGCGGTGCATTGAGCCAGAAGATGCCGCGCCACGACCAGAGGTCGATGAGGATCGAACCCACCAGTGGACCGGCGACGCCTCCCAAGGCACCGGTCGCGCCGGCGATCCCGATCGCCGTCGCCCGCTTGTTCGGAGGGAACTCCGGAAGGAACACCGCGAACCCCGCAGCGGTGACCATCGAGCCACCTGTGGCTTGCACGACTCTCGCTGCGATGAGCCATCCCACTCCGGGAGTGAGCGCGCACAACACGGACCCGAGGCCGAAGAGCGCCACACCGGGAAGGTAGGTGCGGCGCCGTCCAATGCTGTCAGCGAGGCGCCCGAACACCATCAGGAAGGCGCCGAGTGCAACGTTGTAGGCACCGATGATCCAGCTCAGTTCGGAGTCGGTCGCCCCGAACTCGTCGCGGATGTTCGGAAAGGCAACATTGATCGCGCTGATGTCGACGACAACGAAGAAGATGACAATGTTGGTCAAACCCAGCGCGAGCCAAGCCCGACGCGGAATGTGATCTTCGTCGAGCTCTGCTGCGGCCTCAGTGAGCGGCATAAACGGCGGCCTCCACCTCGTAGTAGCTGCCAACTATCCGTTCGTCGACGAACGGCAGCACTTGGGTCATGAAGCAACCGGCCACGCCGCTTTGTCGGTCGATCCAGTGGAAGCAATTCGACAAACCGGCCCACATCAGCGTCCCAGCGGCCCGACCCGTCACCTGCGGTTGTTCGTCGATCTGCCAGGTGAGTCCCCAACTCTTGGGAGTCCCGGGAAAGAACTCAGCGTCGAGACTCACCATCTGGTTGGTCGTCGAGAGCGTCCGGACCCGGAGATCACCAATGTGGTTTTGTGCCATGAGATCAACCGTCTCGGGGGCGAGCACCCGATGACCGTCGAGTTCGCCCCCGCGCAACACCATGCGCAGAAAGTTGGCGTAGTCGTGCATCGTGGCAACCAGTCCACCACCGCCTTCGTCGAACTCCGGCGCCGTCCCCTGCGCTCGTTCAACCACGACGAATGAGCCGTCGGCGATGCGGGCATGCATCGACGCCATCCGGTCGGTCGGGGGCGCGGCCCCGCGAAAGGCAGTGTCAGTCATGCCGAGCGGCTCAAGGATGTGCTCGGTCAGGTAGTCGCTGAGGGTGCATCCGGCCACGGCTTCGATCATCTGGCCGGCCCAGTCGATGCCGATCCCGTACTCCCACCGTTCGCCAGGGTCGAACATCAATGGTTGGTGAAGCGCCGCTACTCGGCCAGTGTTTAGGGCGGGCATGCCGGTGTGCTCGAGGTAGCGCTGCGTATTGGCGTTCCAGATGTCGTACGAGAACCCGGAGGTGTGGGTCAGGAGATTTCGAAGGGTGATCGCGGTGCGCGGTGGGCGCAGCACGGGCTCACCATCGGCATTCCATCCGTCGAGCACCTTGATCGATCCGAGCTCAGGACGCACCCGTGAAGCCGGCGCGTCGAGTTCGAGCAGACCCGCCTCGACTGCGTGCATCGCCGCCACGCCGGTCAATGGCTTCGTCATCGAGTAGATCGCACCTACCGTGTCGACGGTCATCGGAGTACCGGTGCCGATCGTCCGTTCGCCGGCAGCACCTTCGTAGAGCGCTCCATCCGCATCGACGACGACCGCGACTACGCCGGGGACGTCCCCAGCCGCAACCGCTTGCCGAAGAATCCCGTCGATCTCTGCCCTCACCTCAGCGAGGTTACGGCGCTCAATCGTGGAGTCGGTAGGCAGACGGGTTCGGCTTGAGAGGTCGGGCGTACCAGAGCGGGCGACGCAGACCGGAGTCGTTGGTTCCAGCCGGGCGGGTCTTGCTCATCCAGTCGAGGTACGCCTCGCGCGACTTCGCCGTGTCGACCTGCACGTCGCCATACTCGTCGCCGGGCTGAGCCGGGCCAACACGCACCCGCTGGTGCCAGCACTGCATTCCCGAGATTGGGTCGGGTTGCACACAGAACGTTGCGTTCTGATGCACACCGGTGTCCTTCCACCAGATTCGAGACGTGTCATTGTCGCTCGACTCGTACGCCTCGTTGCCGTGTTCACGCTTGAGTTTCCATACCGTCCCGCCGGAGTCACCGGGGCTGCTGGTGATGCTCGCCTTGCCGGCCCCCCACGAACGAGCCTTGTCTTCTTCGAGCCGCCAGCGGCCCATGTGATGCGACGCGGCGACGACACCTGGACGGATCCCCTCGGTCCGCCACGCCTGAATGATGAAATGGCCGATACGGGTCGTGACCCGCACCAGGCCCGACTCCTCGATACCGAGCTTCTCGGCGTCTTCGGGATGGATCCAGAGTGGGTGGCGGTGGCTGATCTCGTTGAGCCATTTCGAGTTGGCTGAGCGGGTGTGGATCAGCGTCGGGATACGGAACGTCGGAAGCAGAATTCGTTCGTCGCCTCCGTTGCCCTCGGCATCAGGATGCATATCGAGGTCTTCCCAGTGCACATGACTCGGGATCCACTTCGGCGTGGCGTATTCGGGCCAGCCCCATTCCTTGAGGGTGGTCGAGAACAGTTCGAGCTTCTTCGACGGCGTGGGGAAGCCTTCCTTCGCCTCCCCATCGATCTCGATCGCCGGTGATCCATCACCGAGTGGTGCGAGCTTCAGTTCGCTCAGCGTCGATAGGTCGCCGTCCCAGGTGCCCGGCGTGCCGGGTACGCGGTACACGCCACTGGCATCCTTGACCGTGCCCACGAGCGCATCGGCGGAAACCGTTCGCTCATAGGGCTCGTAGGGGTCGGTTGGCACAGCGAAGGCCGCCCGATTACGCATGTACTCGAGTGGAGACTCTCCTGCTTCGGCAGCTGCCTCCGCCAGGCCTGGGACCTCGTTTTCGAACATTTTGCCGTAGTACTCGTCGACGCTGAGGGGCTTCTCTGCATCGTTGGGCGACTGGAACCATTCGCGAATGCCGAGCGATCCGTCGGGGTCGATCTTCCACGACAGGTCGATCCAGAACTCGTTCTCCTCCCAGACCTCACCCGGGTTGTATTCGAACGTTCGGGTCCCTTCGGGGAGGTCACCGCCAGCCTGGATCTCGGCGAAGCGGCGGAAGGTCGGCTGCCGAAAACTCACCCAGCGACCGGCGTGGGTCTCGTAGGAGGTGATGTCGTGCCGCTCGGCTCCAACGCCCATCGGTAGCACGTAGTCGGCAAACCACGAGGTCTCGGACCACGTGGGGGTCAGCGCCACATGGCACTTGACCTTCTCCTCATCCTTCAGCGCCTCCATCCAGGTGAACCCGTCGGGGTTGGTCCAGATCGGGTTGTAGACCCGGCTGAAGTAGACGTCGAGTTCGCCGCGGCCCTCGTTGAGGAAATGCGGCAGCAGGATCGACATCTCGTGATAGGCGAGGGGGAACTCCTTGGGCCACTCCAGGTGGTTCCACTCGTGGGTGTTTGGCGCCCCGATCGGGTCGTGCGGCTTGAACTTGTTCATCCCGTTACCGGCGGTGCCGCCCTTTGTGGCGACCGAGCCCGTGAGGACGTTCAGGAAGAAGAGGCAGCGGGCAACTTGCCAGCCACCCATATTGCCGGCGCCCGCAGCACGCCAGTTGTGGCTCGCAAACTTCGTGGGGTTGGCGCCGATGATCTCCGCGATCTCGCGGATCGTGTGGGCGTCGATACCGGTCTTTTGTTCGGCGGCCTCGGGGGTGTACTCGGCGTATTCCTCCAGCAAGACTGCACGGAGGTTGGCGAACTCGGCCGGCTCACCCGGCTTTCGCTCTGCGAGGTAGGTCTCCCAGTTGACCCAGCGTTCGACGAAATCCGCATTCCAGTCCTCGGACTCGATCAGCAGTCGGGCGATCGCCAGCAAGAGGAACGGCTCGGTACCGGGCCAGGTCGGCAGCCAGTAATCGGCCTTGGCCCCGGTGTTCGACAGACGGGGATCGACGGCGATCACCTTCGCCCCGTTGGCTTGGGCTTCGATGATGCGCTGAGCATGCGGATTGAAGTAGTGACCTGACTCAAGATGTGAAGAGATCAGGAAAATGACCTTGGCGTTCGCAAAGTCGGAGCTGGGCCTGTCGTGCCCCATCCAGCTCTGGTAGCCGATGCGGGCGTTGCTGGAGCAGATGTTGGTGTGGCTGTTGTGGCCGTCGACGCCCCACGCCTTGAGCACACGGTCGGTGTAGCCCTCTTCGCCGGGGCGACCGACGTGGTACATCACGCCGTTCTTGCGGCCCTCGACGAAGGCCGTGCGGATCTTTTCTCCGACCTCGGTGAGCGCCTCGTCCCACGAGATGCGCTCCCACTGACCCGAACCACGCTCTCCGACGCGGCGCAACGGGAACATGATCCGCTCGTTGTCGTAGATCTGGTTGAGCGTGGCCGGACCCTTGGCACAGTTTCGGCCGCGGCTGCCGGGGTGGTGCGGGTTGCCCTCGATCTTGCGGATCTCGCCCGTTTCCTTGTCGTGGTAGGCGAGGAGGCCACAGCCGGCTTCACAGTTGAAGCAGGTGGTGGGCACGAGGGTGTAGTTGCGTTCGACCTTGTCGGGCCAGGCCTTGGCGTCGAGTTCGGTCCAGTCGTGCCACTGCTCGGTCGGGGGGTACTTGTTGAGATCGGTCATCAGCGTTGTCTTTCAGCGAGCAGGCGAATCAGGAGAGCGGCACAGACTGGCCGGCGCGGACGAAGGCGTCCTCGTAGGCGAACAGGCCGGCGACGGCGGCAGTTCCGGCCGAAGCGAGCATGGCGGGGCTGGAGGTGTCGGTTGCGAGCGTGAGGATCGCCAGTGTGGCGGGCACGATCATGCCGACGAACACGCCACCGACCCAGAACTGGCGTGCGTAGCGGCCGTGCGTCATTGTCTCGACAGCGAGTTCGACGTGGCGGCTTCCATGGCTGGCGAGTTCCATCCAAACGAATGCGGCAGTGGCGACCACGCCACCGAGGAGCACCCATGCCACGGCATCGGGGTCGGGGATATCCATGAAGACGTCCAGTACTGCGTACGACGCACCGCCGGCGGTCACGGCCTGTGCCAAGAGCACCGGGAGCAGCAGTGGTGTCTGCCAAAGGTCTCGTCCCTCACACTGAGCGAACAGGTAGGCGGTGTATCCCGCCGTGCCGGCCGCACCGAGCACGGCGGGAATCGCAAGGATCTCGATCATGCGCTCGTTGTCGGTGAGTCCGCCGATGAACCACGCCGCACACACGGCGGCGAAGCCCATCAAAACGTAGGCGCCCTTGACCAACCACGAGTCCGTGTTTCCTCTGGTGAGCAAGTAGTGAAAGCGCGTCGGCTGCTTCAGGTCGGTGACCAACAGCAGGCCGGTGAGACCGAGGAAGGCACCCGCAACCATCGGCGGCACGATGCCGACGGCGGCCTGCTCGGAGGCGTGGCCCAGCAGCACCATCAGTGCGGCGACGAGCATCACGCCAGCGGCGATGGCCTTGGTGACCAAGTAACCCGAGACCTTTTCCTTCCACGTCATCATGTGGGTGGTGGTGTAGGCCGTGCGGGCGACGACGCCGTCGAGATCAGAGGGCTTCTTGCCGAGCGCAACCGGGATCGTCGGGTGGTTCTTGTCGTGTGTGCCGGTGATGGTGTCGGCCCAGATCATGCCGTCGTTGGCGATCGCAGTGCGCGTCGGGTCAAGCGAGGCCTGGTCGGCACCCCGGTAGTACACCTTCGGCTTCGTGTTCTGCTCGGGGGCGCGAACGGCGACATCGTCACGAGCGATGATTCTGGAGATCTCGGAGTTGGGGTCGTCGAGGTCGCCGATCTTGATTGCTTCCGTCGGGCAAACGATCTGACACGACGGCTCGAGATCCATCTCGATGCGGTGGTTGCACATGTTGCACTTGTGCGCCGTGTTCGTCTCGGGATTGATGTAGAGCGCGTCGTAGGGGCAGGCGTTCATGCACGACTTGCAGCCGATGCAGTTGTCGTCTTGGAAGTCGACCACCCCGTTGTCGGCCCGGTAGAGCGCCGAGGTAGGGCAGATCGTCATGCACGGCGCATCGTCGCATTGGTTGCAACGCATCACCGAGAACTTGCGTGCGACATCGGGGAACGTGCCCGTTTCGATGTACTTCACCCAGGTGCGGTTGACGCCGAGCGGCACATCGTGCTCGCTCTTGCAGGCGACAGTGCAGGCGTGGCAGCCAATGCAGCTGTCGCTGTCGAGTAGGAACCCCAGACGTGTCACCTCCTCATGATCAGCCATCGCCGACCAGGGTGATAGAGGCAACCTCTCTATAGACCCATAGACAAAGTCTATAGTGAGGAGGGGTCAGCCCTTGCTGCGACCCTGCGGATCGAGGGCATCACGGAGACCGTCACCGATCAGGTTGACGCTCATCACCGTGGCCGATAGCAAAATACCCGGCCCGATCGTCAGCCACACATTGAGTGAGATGCGGTCCTTTGCGTCATCGAGCAGTTTGCCCCACGTCGGAAGGTCGAGTGGGAAGCCGAGACCGAGGAACGACACCGCCGACTCAGTGAGGATCGCCACCGCGATGCCGAGTGACGCAGCCACAATGACCGGGCTCATCACATTCGGCACCACGTGCTTCATGATGATCACCCACGGTCGTGTACCGATGCTGCGGCTGGCGAGGATGAATTCCTCCTGCTTGATCGAAAGCACCTCACCGCGAACGATACGGGCCGTCGACATCCAACTCGTGCCGCCGATGATGACGACCATAAGAACAAAGATGCCGAGGTTGTCCCCCAAGCGATCCTGGACCGGGTCGCGAAACAGTACGACCGTCACAAGCAGGATCGGGAGCAGCGGCAGCGACAAGAAGAGGTCGGTGAACCGCATCAGAGGCGAGTCGAGCCAGCGGAAGTAGCCGGCAAAGACACCGATCAACACGCCGACGATGATCGACACGGCCATGGCGACGAAGCCGACCGCAAGCGAGATCCGACCCCCGAGCAAGGCTCGAGCAAAGGCGTCCCGGCCAAGGTTGTCAGTGCCGAACAAGTGCGGCCAGTCAAAAGCGCCACGGTTTGCGTTCGCTACGTTGGGGGTCGACGTGTCGAAGCCCATCAGCGGCGGGCCGAGCAGACAACCACCGATCACCAACGTGAGCATGATCACACCGCCCATCGCACCCTTGTGGCGGCGGAACTGGCGCCAAACATCGGCCTTGAGTGAACGAAACTCGCCGAGTTCGTTGGCGGCCTGCGTGCCGGTATCGAGAAGCGCTTCCGGCGCAGATTCGGGCGGTGCTGGTTGGTCAGTCATAGCGGATCCGGGGGTCGAGAACGCCGTACAGGACGTCAGCCACGATGTTGAACAAAACGGTCAACGCAGCGAAGATGAACACGAGCGACTGGACCATCGGCAGATCGTTCTGGCCGATCGAGAGCAACAGGAGCTGTCCGAGACCATTGATCCGGAAGATGTTCTCGGTGATGATCGCTCCGGAGAAAATGCCCGGGATCGAGAGGGCCAGCAGGGTCACGACCGGAATGAGACTGTTGCGAACGACGTGGCGATTCATCACGACCACTTCACTCAGCCCCTTCGCGCGCGCGGTTCGGACGTAGCCTTGGTTGAGATTCTCGAGTACCGAGGCTCGAGCGAAACGGCCAAACGTAGCTGCGTTGAAGAGCGTCAATACGGTAACCGGCATGGCCAGCTGTTTGATCTGGAACCAGATGCTCGACCAACTGGTCCACTGGACGTCGTGTGTCGTCGTGTAGAAGGTCGGGAGCCACTGGTTCTTTACTGAGAAGAGCCAGATGAAGATCGGGCCGATCACAAATACCGGCACCGAGTAACCGAGCATCGTGATCACGGTGCCGACGTTGTCGAACCAGCTGTACTGCCGGTACGCCTGAATCGCGCCAATCGGAACGGCGATGATTACGCCGAAGAGAAGGCCGAGCCCGAGCACCCAAACGGTCTGGGGAAGGCGCTCGTAGACCGTGTCGAGCGCAGGTGATCGGGACTGCCAGGAGATAATCCGGTCGGCGGTGGCGCAGTCGCTGCCCCAAAGGTCAGAGATACACACGCCAAGCTTGCTGTCGATGAGGTGGATCGGCTCGTTGACCATCATCAAATTGAGCCAACTCACCCAACGGATAAAGAAGGGATCGTTGTAACCCAGGGACTCGCGAATGTTCTCACGCATCTCCATCGGGATCGTGAGCGGAAGCTGACTTGTCGGATCGCCCGGCGCAAGATCGAGCAGCGCGAAAACGACCAGACTGATCGCAACCAAGGTAGGAATCGCAAGCGCCAACCGGCGAAAGATGTATTGCAGCATCGGGTGAGGAGCCTTCTCCCAGGTTCACCAATTGGATGACGAGGGCGGGGGCCTGAAGGCCCCCGCCCTACGTCAACTCATCTCAGGATCAGCCGCGGTACCAATCCTCGATGTTCCAGTACTCGCTGTCCCAGGCGTTGAGATCGCCGGTGCCAAGGATGTCAGAACCCCAGGCAGAGGCGCTCGCACGGTGGATCAGCGGAATCACGGCAGCGTTCGAGACGTTGTCGTTCATCTCGATGATGACCTCGGTGTACCGAGGATCGTCGAGCGCAAGCAACTTGGCCTCTTCGCTCAACGCATCGTACGCCGGGTTGTTGTGGCGCGGCATGTTGCTCCCGCCCCACGCCTTCTCCGCAGTCGGGATCTCCGCAGAGGTCCAGCCAGCCAGGTAGCCAGCGGCGTACGGGTTCGATGCACCGTTCGTGAACATCTCCATCGGGTAGTAGAACTTCCAGATGCAGTCATCACTGGCACACGTGCCGTCGAAGAACAGGCTGGCGTCCGCGTTCAGCATGTTTGCCTTGACGCCAATGGCCGCCCAGTCGGCTTTGATGAGCTCCTGATTCGACTGACGCACACCGTTGGTGGACGTGATGTAGTCGAATTCGAGCGGACCGAAGCCCTCGGCCTCGCGGATGCCATCACCGTCGGTGTCCAGGTAACCCAGACCATCGAGCAGCGCGTTGGCGCCATCGGTGTCCTTGGTGAGGCAATAGTCGTTGTTGGTGCTGTTCTCAGCGCCAACCGGCCAGATGTTGCAGGTCGGGCGACCCGAGGGGCCGTAACCGACAGCTACGAGGGCATCACGATCAATGGCGATCGAGAGCGCACGGTGCAGGTCGGGGTTGTCGACGAACAGCGGGTGCGGGGTGCCCTCAGACTGCGGGTCCGCGTACGGGTCGGTCTGGTTCAGGTTGATGTGCTCAACGTTGGCAGTGAAACCAGAGGCGAGACGACCAAAGCCGGCGGCTTCCATCGGAGCAAGAATCTCCGGTGCCACCTGGAGGTTCCAGGCGTAGTCGGCTTCGTCGACCTCAAGCACTGAACGAGCAGCCGACTCAGCGTCGCCGCCACCCTTGATGGTGACAGTGCCGAAGAAGGGCTTGCCGTCGGCAATGCCGCGGTAGTACTCGTTCATCGCGTAGGTGACGGTGTCCTCCGGACGGAGTTCGGTGACAACGTACGGACCAGTGCCTACCGGCGAGAAGTTCTGGTCAGCACACCCAGTCGCAGCCGCGCCGATGCAGGGCTCCATCTGAGCCTTCTGGATCATCGGGCTGGTGTAGCCGACGCCGAACTTGTACGGGTACGGCAGCGGATCAGCGAAGCTCACGGTGACCGTGTGGTCATCGTCGGCAACGACCGACGAGATCTCGAGAATCGTGTCGGACGAACAACCAGTGGCCTCGTCAGCGCAGTACTCGTAGGTGAAGACCACGTCAGCCGAGGTGAACGGCGTGCCATCGGACCACAGAACGTCGTCGCGCAGCTTCCAGGTAATGGACAGGCCGTCGGCAGATAGACCGCCGTTGCTCACAGTCGGGATCTCCGCAGCCAACGCTGGGACGAGCGCACCATCAGGGCCTACCTCGGCCAGTGGCTCGAGCACGAGCGAGCCGGCGAGCAGATCCTTGGTGCCACCCGACAGGAGCGGGTTGGCCTGGGACGGAGCCTGCCACTGCAACAGCAGGAGCTCACCACCACTACCAGCAACCGTTCCCTCAGGGGCATCGCTGTCATCGGCACCTTCGTTGTCGCTGTCGGCATCGTCGCCGGAGTCGCCGCCGGCGTCGCCGCCGTCGTCGTCTGCGGTGGTGTCGCCTCCGGTGGCGTTGTCGTCATCGTCTCCACAAGCACCGGCAAGCAAGGCCAGTACTGCGAACAGAGCGATGAGTCGTTTCCAACTCATAAATCCCTCCAGTGGGTGTTGGTATCGAGACCCGGGCGGGCCGCGAGGATAGGAGCAGACGCTATCGGACCTGCAGACCGATAGCCGCCCCACGAACGGGTAGAGAGCTCAGGCAAGGTGACACGCAACCCAGTGACCGGGGTTGATCTCGCGCCACTCCGGGACGCGCTCGGCACACTCGGGGGTCGCAACCGGGCAACGAGTATGGAACGAGCAACCCGACGGCGGGTTGGAAGGGCTCGGAATATCGCCCTTGAGAATAATGCGCTCACGACCAAACTCGACGATCGGGTTCGGTACCGGGACCGCCGAGTGGAGCGCTTGGGTGTAGGGGTGCTGCGGCGATTCGTAGAGTGCCTCGACCGGCGCGAGTTCGACCATACGGCCGAGGTACATAACCGCCACACGGTCGGCCAGGTGGCGAACCATCGAGAGATCATGGGAGATGAACAGATAGGTCAAGTCAAGCTCGTCCTGAAGCCGCTCAAGCAGGTTGACGACCTGGGCTTGGATCGACACATCGAGCGCAGCGATGGGCTCGTCGCACACCACAAACTTCGGGTTGAGCGCAATCGCACGCGCAATACCGATGCGCTGGCGCTGGCCGCCGGAGAACTCGTGGGGGTAGCGATTGGCGTGAGTTGGCGACAAACCAACGAGCCCGAGCAGTTCCTCGATCCAGGCGAGACGCTCGGCCCGGTTGCCAAAGCGGTGCTCGATAAGTGGCTCTTCAATGATCGAGGCGACCGTCATGCGGGGGTTGAGCGAGGCGTGCGGGTCCTGGAAGACCATCTGCATGTTGGGTCGGAGCACCCGCATCTGGCCCGCGTTCTTTCCCACAAGTTCTTCGCCCTCATACTTGACCGATCCCTCGGTGGCACGATCGAGCTGGAGGATGACCCGGCCGGTCGTCGATTTGCCGCAGCCCGACTCGCCAACCAGGCCGAGTGTTTCACCCTTCTGGATCTGGAACGAGACGCCGTCGACCGCACGGACATCACCGACCTTGCGGCGAACGAGGCCTCTCACGATCGGGAAGTACTTCTTGAGGTTGGTGACCTCAAGAATCGGCGAGCTGGCAGATTCGCCATTGGGCGCGCCGAGGGGAGCATTTATCGTCTCGGTCATGATCGCTCCTTGCCCTCAGCGGTGTCCCAGAAACAGGCGGAGAGATGCTCCCCGGCGAGGTCGACCGGAGAGAGCACCGGCGTCTCGGTGAGGCAGCGGTCGAACGCATACGCGCAGCGCGGGGCGAACGAACAGCCGACCGGCTCAGCCAACAGCGACGGTGGCTGACCGGGAATCGAGGTGAGCGAACCGCCTTTCTGGTCGATGCGCGGCACCGAGTTGAGCAGGCCCTGCGTATAGGGGTGTGCCGGGCGGGCATAGAGCTCGGCAACCGGCGACTGCTCGACGATTCGTCCGCCGTACATGACGATCACGCGATCGGCGAGGCCGGCGACTACGCCCAGGTCGTGTGTGATCCAGATCACCGCAGTGTTGAGCTTCTCGCGCAGATCTTTCACGAGGTCGATGATCTGGGCCTGGATCGTGACGTCGAGCGCGGTCGTCGGTTCGTCGGCGATGATCACCTTCGGTTCGCACGCAAGGGCCATGGCGATCATCACCCGTTGGCGCATGCCGCCAGAGAGTTCATGCGGATAGTTCTTGAACCGCTGCTCGGCATCAGGGATGCCGACGAGGTCGAGTAGTTCGATCACTCGGGCCTTGGCAGCCCTGCGGTCAGCGCCTGTGTGCAGCATGACCGGTTCGGTGAGTTGCTTTCCGATTGTGAGTACCGGATTCAGCGAAGTCATCGGATCTTGGAAGATGAAACCGATCTGGCCACCGCGGACAGACCGCAGCGTTGCTGCGTCGATCGAGAGGAGGTCGTGCTCTCCAAAATCTGCGACGCCGGCATCGATATGCCCCGGCGGCATCGGGATCAGCTTGAGCAGCGACATCATCGTGACACTCTTCCCGGAGCCGCTCTCGCCGACAACGCCGAGAAACTCCCCAGCGCGCAGCTCAAAGCTCACGTCGTTGACGGCGTGAACCACTCCATCAGGAGTGTTGAAACGGGTTACAAGTCCTGAAACATCCAGAACCGCATCAGCGCTCAAAAGTGTTCCTTCCCGTGCGACGGCAGCCGTAACGAGTCGCACCGAAGTGTGAGGAGTCAAATATGAGCACGCACCGGTGCCCAACCGCAACCTTGGTCCAATATTCGTTACGGTCACGTCAATGCGCGAAGGTGTCATCACAGCGACCGGCTTGGTCAAGAGCTTCGGCGGTCTGGTCGCTGTCGGTGGAATCGATTTCACCGTCATGCCAGGTGAAGCGTTCGGATTCCTCGGCCCGAATGGCGCCGGCAAGACCTCGACGATGCGGATGATCGGCTGCGTCTCGCCGCCGACCGCCGGTGATCTCCAACTGTTCGGACTCGACCCACGCCACGACGGCCGGACAATCCGAGCGCGTCTGGGGGTGGTACCCCAGATGGATCAACTCGACAACGAGTTGACGGTCGTCGAAAACCTCCTTATCTATGCCCGTTACTTCGACATCAGCCGTCGAGAAGCCCGGTCCCGAGCGACGGAACTTCTGGAGTTCGTCCAGCTTTCAGAACGGGCGAACTCCAAGGTCGAGCCACTCTCGGGCGGACAGAAGCGTCGAGTGTCGATCGCGCGATCGCTCATTAACGACCCCGACGTTTTAATCCTCGACGAGCCGACAACCGGCCTTGACCCGCAGGCACGCCACGTCCTGTGGGACCGGCTCTATCAGCTCAAGGAAGAAGGCCGAACGCTCGTGCTCACCACCCATTACATGGACGAGGCCGAACAGCTCTGCGACCGCCTCGTGGTGATGGACGGCGGCCGCATCGTGGCTGAAGGAAGCCCGCAGTCGCTCATCGCCACCTACGCGACCCGTGAAGTCCTCGAGCTTCGGTTCGGCCGCGGCCGCAACGCCGACCACGTCGCCGATGCTGCCGAGGTCGGCGAGCGGGTCGAAGAACTCCCCGACCGCCTCCTCGTCTACACCACTGACGGCGAAGGTTCACTGGCGACGCTCCGCAACCGCAACATCGTCCCCGATAGCGCCCTCGTTCGCCGCAGCAGCCTCGAAGACGTCTTCTTGCGGCTCACCGGCCGGACCCTGGTCGACTGACCGATGGCAACGCCTGCCGCTGTCCGCATCGCTGAGCGAGAACTACTGCTCTATCGCCGTATCTGGCGCGAGAACGTGATCGGTGCGTTTGTCCAACCCTTCCTTTATCTCGTCGGCGTCGGCGTCGGCGTCGGTTCGCTCATCGACGACGGTGGCGACCGAGCCGCGATCCTCGGCGAAACCTCGTACTTTGCCTTCTACGCAACGGCCCTGCTCGCCACGACGGCGATGTTCAACACATCCCAAGAAGCCCTCTGGCCGACGATGGACGGCTTCCGCTGGTCGAATGCGTTCCGAGGAATGATCGGTACGCCGCTCGAACCGCGCGACCTTGCCACCGCCTTCCTGCTCACCTTTGGGGGCCGAGCCCTCGTCACCTCCGGTGGGGTGGCGTGCGTGCTCGCTCTGTTCCCCAGCACTCGGTCGCTCGGCCTGTTCGGCGCCGTCCCGGCCGCAGTGCTGTGCGGGCTTGCGTTCGCAATGCCGATCGCGGCGTGGACCGGGTCGCGCGACGTTGACAACACGTTCCCGGCGATCCTGCGGTTCGTTGTCATGCCGATGTTCTTGTTCGGCGGTGCCTTCTACCCGGTCGAGCAGCTCCCCCGCGCGCTCGAGGTCATCGCATGGTTCACGCCGTTGTGGCACGCCATCGAACTGTGCCGCGGGCTCGTGCTCGGTGGAGTCGACACGGGCTCCGCCGTCGGCCACGTCAGCGTTCTCGTGAGCTACATCGCCGCCGGCTGGCTCGCCTGCACAATCGTGTTCGACCGGAGACTTCGCCCATGAGCCGCATGCACGCAATGAGGCGGTGCCCATGAGCCGCATGCACGCAATGAGGCGGTGCCCATGAGCCTCGTCACGACCTCAGCTTCG
>Ga0222718_10000616_pt1 | contig 36230 bp, 37 predicted proteins | sample C33_27DmetaG_FD_165045 | JGI IMG/M metagenome (GOLD analysis project Ga0222718, IMG submission 165045) | Estuarine water microbial communities from San Francisco Bay, California, United States - C33_27D | ecosystem: Environmental > Aquatic > Marine > Unclassified | place: USA: California...
CAGTAATTTCACCTTTAAAAGGTTTGTATGAATGAAAAACTCTATTTATCACACCAGTCCCTCTAGTATCTGTTAAAAACTTACTTTGATAGCCTATGAGGCCTCTTGAAGGGGCAATAAACAATAACCTGGTTTTATCTACTCCAGAGTTTCTCATATCTAACATTTCAGCTTTTCTTTGATTCATTCCATCAATCACAATACTTGAAAATTCCTCATCGACATCGATTGTGACTTCTTCGTATGGTTCACACTTAATTCCATCAATTTCTTTATAAACAACCCTTGGTCTAGAGAGAGTTAACTCAAATCCTTCTCTTCTCATAGTCTCTATCAAAACACCTAGCTGCAATTCCCCTCTTCCACCAATCTCAAAAGAGTCTTTGTTTTCATTTTCAGAAAATGTGATTGCAACATTTGTTTCTGCCTCAGCCATTAAACGATTTCTTATTAATGTAGAGGTAACTTTTTTTCCTTCAGTACCTGCCAACGGGGAGTCATTAACCATTATGTTGATTGACATTGTTGGTGGGTCAATTGGAGTTGATTTAATTGGTGTTTTTACCTCAGGCGAGCAAATAGTATCTGCCACTGATGATATAGAAAGACCAGCAATACAAACAATATCACCGGTATTAACTTCATTTACAGGAATTTTTTTCATTCCTTCAAACTTTAGTAACTTCGAAAGTCTTCCAGTTTCAACTATTTGACCTGAAAGATTTAATGCATGTACACTGTCGTTTATTTTTGCTGAGCCTTGCTCGACTCTTCCCACTAAACATCTTCCTAAGTAAGGATCTGAGTTCAAAAGTGTTGCAAGCATAGCAAAAGGTTTAGAATTATCGACATCAGGAGATGGAACATGAGAAATAACCTGATCCAAAAGCGGTGTAAGATTATTTCTTTCATTATCAAGGTCTGTTACACACCAACCGCTTCTGCCTGAGGCATATAACACCGGAAAATCTAATTGTTCAGAATTAGCATCAAGAGATACAAATAAATCAAAAACTTCATTTAAAACATCATCAGGTCTTGCATCTGATTTATCAATTTTATTAATCACAACGATAGGTCTTAAACCTTGAATTAATGCCTTTCCTAAAACAAACTTTGTTTGGGGCATAGGTCCTTCTGATGAGTCAATTAATAAAATAACTCCATCAACCATTGATAAAACCCTCTCAACTTCTCCCCCAAAGTCAGCATGACCAGGTGTATCAATAATGTTAATTCTAGTATTATTGTAAATAATTGAAGTTGGCTTAGCTAGAATAGTAATACCTCTTTCTTTTTCTAAATCATTAGAGTCCATTACTCTTTCATTAACTTCTTGATTGTCGCGAAAGATTCCGCATTGTTTTAAAAGGTTATCAATTAAGGTAGTTTTACCGTGATCAACGTGTGCAATTATAGCAAGATTCTTGATTGTATTCATTTTGGATAGGTGTCTTATAGAGTAAAATTATTGTTTTAAAAGTTTATTTTTGGCTTCCGTTATTAGATTGGAAAGATAGTTATTTCCATCTTTATCGGGGTGGAATTTTTTCATTAAATTGTAATAAGATTTTCTAATTTCCTCATCATCTGCCCCTTTTTCAAGACCTAGGATTGAGAGCGCCTCCTCTTCAGTCATCGAACCTGAACTTGATGATGATTGAGAGTTTTGAAAAGATTGGTTTATTAGAAGGTTCAGAATATTAAAACCTCGGATATCATATGTTTTTAATTCACTCAATAACTCCTCTACTTGATTTTTAGTTAATTGAGTTAAATTTTTATCTTTGAATTTTCCATCGATTATTTCAATATTTGCATTCCTACTTTGAATGTTAATTTCAATATTCAAATATTTGGTTTTAATTTTTGGTTTGATCTTATTTCCAAAAGAAGATCTTGAAAATAAATTGAATAAACTCAATAAAGATGAAATCCTTCTAAAAAATAAAAGTGCGGGCGCCAATGCAACTGGTAAGAAATTAAGTTTTCCAGAAAAAATTAATAATAAACTAATTGCAACAATAAAAAAAATTATAAAATATTTTTTATATTCTGTAGATATCTTATTTCCAAAAAAAAAATAAATACATAAAATTATAATAGAAACAAAAATTAAAATTTTGATCATCTAAGATTTATTTTCAATTGTTTTATTCTTTGTTCTCTACCACAGCTATACTTATAATAATTATATCTAATAGAATTTTTTTTATAATAATCTTGATGATAGTCTTCGGCTAAATAAAAGTTTTTAAAAGGCAAAATTAGAGTTTGTACTTTTTGATTATGATTATTTTCAATTTTTAAAATGTAGTCATTTATAATTTTTTTTAAATTTTCATCACTTGTAAAAAATGCACTTTTATAAGAATATCCTCGATCACAAAATTGACCACCTTCATCAAAAGGATCTATATTTAAAAAAAGCAGCTTTACTAATTGTTCTTCATTAACTAATGAACTGTCATAATTTATTTCTACAGCCTCAATATGACCTGTATTACCTAAAACAACTTCTTGATAGGTTGGGTTTTCAACATGACCACCAGAGTAGCCAGAATAAACACTCAATACTCCTTCTACTTTTTCATAAACTTCTTCAACACACCAAAAACATCCACCTGCTACATACATACTTTTTATGCTTGCTTGGGCATTAATAGACAAAAGGGAGAAAATAATTATCGAAAAATACTTCATATTTGATTTATAAACTCATCTCTGAGGCTAAGTGTAATCTGACCAGGTTTTCCATTTGAAATCTTATGTTTATCAACTTTTACAATGGGCATTACAAAGTTAGTGGCGCTAGTCATAAAAACCTCATCCGCTTTTAATAATGCTTTGATGGAAAATTTCTTTTCTTCAAATTTCAATTTTTTGTTCTTCACTATACTTATCAGTTTGTGACGAGTGCATCCTTTAAGAATTCGATAATTTAAGGGGTGAGTAATACATTTATTGTTTTTTATAATCCAGATACTAGATGAATTCCCTTCTGTGATATAACTTCTTTCATCATAAAGAATTGCTTCATGATTTTTCTTTTCTTTTGCATAGTTAGCCGCCATTGAATTACCCAATAAAGAAATACTTTTGATATCTGAACGTAGCCATCGAATATCAGGATAAAGAGATGTAGACACCCCCCTTTTTGCATTTGAATTAATTTTTTTAAAATCTTTTGGAATACTATAAATAATTATGTTGGGCTTTAATCCATTTGGATATTTGTGGTCTCTTGGATGTTGGTTTCCTCTTGTTATTTGAATGTAAATAATTCCATTATTAAAATTATTTAATCTTTTTATTTTTTTTGAGATATTTTCAATTTGATTTAACTTTAAATTAATTTTAATCTTCAATTTATTGAGTGATGTCATAAGCCTTTTTAAATGAAGGTCCATATCAACAAATTTATTTTCATAAACTGCAATTACTTCATATACACCGTCAGAGAATTGAAAACCCCTATCAGTAATACTAACATTAGTCTTTGAAATATCTTGATAGGTTCCGTTAATATAACAAGTTGTCATGTGAATATCTTTTTAAGTATACTAATATCATGAATCTAAAAAGACGAGATTTTATTAAAAAATTTTCCTGTGCTTGTTGCGCCCCCTTTTTCTTGTCGTCATGTACGGAAGTGGCTATTACTAATCGAAAGCAATTTTCATTTGTTTCAGAGGAATCTATTAATAAACAAGCAAAACAAGCTTACGACTCTATAAAAAAAACTGAAAACATCATCAGATCTGGTAGTCAAGTAAGTATGCTAAATGAGGTAGGTAAAAAGGTAACTACTTCAGTCGAGAGTTACTTCAATGAAATGGGTCAATTCGAAACTCTCAAAAATTATGAATGGGAATATATTCTCATTGATGATCCCGATACTCTAAATGCTTGGTGTATGCCTGGAGGTAAAATAGCTTTTTACACTGGTATTCTTGATATTACTGAAAACGAGGATGGAATGGCTTCCGTTATGGGGCATGAAATCGCTCATGCTGTCGCAAAACATAGCCTTGAAAGAGCAAGTCAAACATTAGCTTTAAAAGTTGGAACAACTATTTTGGATATTGCCCTTGAAGGTGCTCTTTCAAGTAGTTCAGCTGACGATTATTTGGTGAATCTTGGCCTTACCCTACCCTTCAATAGACTCCAAGAGTCCGAAGCTGATTATTTAGGCTTATCCTTTATGACTATGGCTCAATACGACAACCATGAGGCATATAGAGTGTGGGAGAGAATGCAAAAAGCTCAAGAAGGCAAGTCCCCCCCTGAATTCTTATCTACTCATCCGTCACCCAAAAATCGCATTGAAAAAATTAAGAATTGGATACCTGAGGTAAATTTACGCTTCTCTTAATTTACTCAGATAATTCTTCATATTTATGATAATATTAAAAAATGCCTACAGCTAAGAAAAAAGTCGATAAAAAGAAATCTACTAAAGTAAATAAAAATAGTGAAATCAAAGCTTTAGAAAAAAAAATTGATATACTTTATAATAGGTTAGATGCTCACATCAATAAAATTGATAACGTCTATGCTAGGCTGGAATCAAATTTTTCAGGAATAGAAAAACTACTTTCGTTTTTTAGACTTAAAAAATAATTAAACAATATCAGCTAACAATTCATTATCTGAACCACCAAACAAATTAATAAATTCACCAGCAAACCATTTCTTTACATCTTGAAGGGTTAAAATTAATGGATTTCGTTGATGTATGTGTTCAATATGAGGGGTACTTTTCTTTGTTAAAATAGAAAATGAAAGCTTCTCGTTAAAAATAGAATAAATACCAGCAAAAAAGCATAAATTTTGATTTGAATATACTTTGTATTTTTCTTTATTTGAGTCAGTAGTTTTCCACTCAAAATAACAGTTAAAAGGTATTAGACACCTCGATGTTTTAATTAGATTATTGCTAAATGATTTTTCAAAAACTGTTTCTGAGCGAATATTAAATAATAATTTTCCTTTAGGTAACCAATCGTATTCAAAGCCCCATTTAGCAAATTCAAAAATATACTCATCTTGTCTTTTAAAAATTATAGGATTGAAAGTTGATGGAGCAATATCACCGTTTACATAATCAAAAACTTTTGGATATTTCTCTATAGTTTCTTTTTTAAAACTTGTCTTTGAAGAAGGTAAATTGAGTGAATATCTCCCACACACAAAATTATATTTTTCTATAATTTAAATAATTTGAGATATCAAAATCACTATTCCCTTTTCTTAGATTAAGAAAACTCATGTAACTATCTCTAATTTTAATTCCTAAATCATTGTCAGCATATTCATCAATAACTGAATTAACATTTTTACTGGCTTGGACAACTATATCATTAGGGACTTTTTTAAATTTAACTTCTAAAGATTTTAATTTTTCAATAGCTTTAACTTCTTTAAACATAAAATCAGATAACATTTCTTGATTTTCAGATTGACACGCAAACTCAATTACATCTTTGGTGTAATTATCAAATGAATTCCATTTATCTAAGTTCATTCCCAAGGATATAGAAACAGTTGGTTTCTTAAAATCAGGATAGTAACAGTAATCAGTAACTTTATAAAATCCAAAAGCTAAATCCATCACAGGGTTAGACCAGTCAGATGCATCTATAGCCCCACTTGCCAGAGCTTGTAGTATCTCCCCCCCAGGGATATTGACTGGGGTAGCGCCCATGGTTTTTAAAAGATCTCCACCAAAACCTGGACTTCTTATTTTAATTTTAGATAGGTCGCTAACACTATTAATTTCTTTTTTAAACCAACCAAACAATGTAGCGCCCGTGTTTCCCACTAAAAAATGCTTAAGTTTAAAGTTAGAACCCAACTCATCCCACAATTCCTGACCGTCAGATTGATAAATCCAAGAATTAAATTCCTCTGCCGTCATTCCAAAAGGAACTGATGCAAAAAATGGATACGCCCTGCTCTTGCCACCCCAATAAAACTCAGCAGAATGATATAAATCTGCCGTACCAGAGGAGACTGTATCAAAAACTTCAAATGGAGGAACTAATTCTCCTGCGGAGTAAACTCTCACTTTAATTTGATTGTTAGATAATTTTTCAATTCTTTGAGCAAGACGATTTGCTCCTAAGCCAATTCCGGGTAAATTCTTTGGCCATGAGGTAACCATAGTTAGTTCTTTAATAGTATTTGCATTGACATTAAAAGGTGCAATAGCAGCTGCACCAATGATAGGCAAAGAGGCTTTTTTAATAAAACTTCGTCTATTGATTTTTTTTTTCATATATATTAGTTATCTTAACCATCATTTATGAAATTTGAAGCCGAAAGTTTTTTAAGCCATTTAGGTAGTAAAAATTTAGAATATAAGTTATTTGAACATGAGGCATTTTTCACTGTTCAAGAATCCAGCAAGTTAAAAACTGATCTGGATATGCATGGAGCTCATACTAAGAACCTTTTCTTAAGAGATAAAAAAAGAAATTTTTTTTTAATTTCTTGTCTAGATACACAAGAAGTAGATTTAAAAGAAATTAAAAATTATATATCTGCCCAAGGAAATCTCTCATTTGGTAGCCCAGAATACCTTGATCAAAAACTTGGTGTCAGGCCTGGTTCTGTTAGTCCCTACTCTTTGATCAATAATAATGACAAAGATGTTAATTTTTATCTTGATAAAGATATTCTTGATTTTGATCTATGTAATTTCCATCCGCTGATTAATACAAAAACGATTCAAATGAAAACAGATGACTGTATCAATTTTTTAAAATCATTAGCGAAAGTAAATATTATTAACTTTAAAACGAAAGAGGTTACTAGTCTCTAAAGTTTTGATATTGAAGTGGTATTTTTAAATCACTTTGATTGAGTAGTTCCATCATTGATTGAAGGTCATCTCTTTTTTTACCAGTAATTCTAACTTCATCTCCATTGATGGAAGCTTGGACTTTCATTTTCGATGATTTGACTAAAGTAGTAATCTTTTTAGCATCTTCTTTAGAAATTCCATTAAGTATTTCAATCATTTGTCTAATTCGATTCCCGGAGGCATTTTCAGTGGATTTAATATGAATGAATTTAGGATCAATCTTACGACGAACAATATTATTTTTTAAAATCTCATTAAATTGATTTAGCTTTGTGTTGTCGGTTGTTTCGATTGTAATAGAGTAATCTGAACGCTCTATAGTTGAATTAGTATTCTTAAAATCAAATCGATTATCAACTTCTCTTTTTGTATTATTAATGGCATTATCAATTTCCTGCAGATCAGGCGATGAGACAACATCAAAAGAAGGCATAATTGAATTCTACAGTATTTTTATTTATTGCAACACTATTATGTTGGGGTCCTACATGGTATGTGATTAAATTCCAACTTGGCATTGTTGATCCTATGGTCTCAGTTTTTTATCGATTTTTTCTAGCATCACTCATACTGCTACTAGCTTGTGTTATTAAAAAACTACCACTCAAATTTTCATTTAAGGAACATTTTTACATCGCCGTTCTTGGTATTCTTTTATTCAATATAAATTATGTAATTTTCTATATGTCTACTCAATACCTTATTAGTGGGTTTGTTGCTCTTTGTTTTTCTTCAATTTTATTTATGAATGTAATAAACAATATAATCTTTCATCGGAAATCTCCAAAAATTATGACTATTATAGGTGGAGTTATTGGAACATTCGGTTTAATTGTCATTTTCTTTGATGAGTTAATTTCTTTTGAATTATCTAGCAAAACTAGCTATGGAATATTTTTAGGAATAATTGCAACATATTTTGCTTCACTTGGAAATTTAGTTTCAGCTCATACATCAAAAATAAATTTAAATGTTATTTCTGTTACAGGGTATGGAATGCTCTATGGATCGTTAAGTTTATTTGTTTACCTTTTATTTATAGGCACACCCTTTTCTTATGAATTTACATTATCCTATAGTGTTTCTTTATTATATTTATCAGTGTTTGGAAGTGTCTTTGGATTTAGCCTATATTTAAGTTTGATTAAAAAAATTGGCGCCAATGAAGCTGCTTATGTAGCGATAATCATGCCTTTAATTGCCCTCGGGGTTTCAACTATCTTTGAAAATTTAGTTTGGACTATGAGCTTATTTATGGGGGCTGCGCTAATAATTTTAGGAAATTTTCTTATTTTAAAAAGATAAATCTAAATATTTATAATTCTTTTTTTTTAATTATTAAAATCAATGTTGAAAGAATAAATAATATTACGATAGGAAGATATACATATTGTATCCCGATAATATTAGCTGTGTATCCTAAAATAGGAGGAGCTATCATGAAATCACCATATACTGCAATTGTAATAACAGTAATACCTACTGTCGGGTTAATATTTTTTATAGAAGAAGCTAGGGTATAACAAATCGGTATTATGGAAGAAACACCAAGGCCAGCTATCACAAACCCAATGATTGAAAAAAGAACTGCTTTACTAAATAGAACAATAGTCACTCCTGTCAAAGAGCATATAATAGATATAAATAAAAATTGTTGAATTCCGAAAACTGACTTTAATTGATCACCTATTAATCTTCCTAACACCATAGCGCCGTTAAATGCTATGGCTGCTAAACCGACATTAAAACCTTCTGCTTGAAGATAATCTCTCATGTATAAAGCACCCCATGAGTCTGTACCTCCTTCTAAAAAAACTGCTGTAATAGATAACAACACTAAGATGAGAAGAACAGTTGGCCATTTAAAAAATATCCCTGCAAAAGATTGTTTTTCTGCTTCATTTTTTTTAAGCGTCATACTGCTCAAAAAAATAAGAGGAAATAAAATGAAAATGTAACAAATAGAATTAATCAGAAAACTAATATTATATTCTAAAAAAATACTTGTAATAAAAGACCCGCTCAAAAGACCAATACTCCAAAAAGCATGGAACCCTGACATCATGGGTTTGTTATATTTTTTTTCAAGATTTGTGGCTTGTAAATTTAGAACAACTTCGAAAATTCCATAAGCACACCCAAATAAGAAACTTAAAAAAGCCATTTGAAAAAAAGTAGAAACAAAAGGAACAAACAACCAAAGAAATGAAATAATACTTCCGGAAATCAAAACAATAATCTTAGAAGAAAAATTTTCGATAATTTTAGGAGCTACTACCATCGTTATAATGGAACCAAGTGAAAAAATAACAAAAAGATAACTCATTCCTGAATAGTCAGTGGAGATTTGATCTTTGATATCTGGGATACGGATAGTCCATAATCCAACAAAAAAAGAAATTGAAAAAAATAAAGACTTACAAGCGTAAATTTCTTTTTTTTCTGATAACAATTAATTTAAGAGCGGACTTACCAGCCGCCATCATCCTTCAGTATTTTTTCTTTTACCGATTGAACATTTTTCCAGTTAACAATTTTCCAAATGCCACTACCCGATACGATTAAATTATCTTTTGAAAAAACTTCACATTTTACAAAAGAAAGAGTTTTGGTTCTTTTTTCAATAATAGGTTGTGCGATGAGTTCGTCCCCTGCAGATGCGGATTGGGTGAAATGAGTGGTCATTGAGATAGTAACACAAGGATTATTATGAAAACTTTTAAAGGCAGCATTACCCATAACATTGTCAAGAAACGACATTAAAAAACCACCATGTGCAAAATTTCCAGAGTTTAAATGAGACTCAGCCACTATCATACGATAATAGTCTTTATCGTTTTCTCTTTTCGTCTCAAGAGGACCTAAAAGCTTTGAATATTGGGAATTTGAAATTGACTTCCAACTCATGTATGACTTTATAGAGCAATCTATCAAAAAATAAATGAAATATGATCTTATAGTAATTGGTGCTGGATCAGGTGGTGTAAGAGCGGCCCGTATTGCAAGCGTCCATGGAGCGAAAGTTGCAATTGTAGAAAATAATCGTTTTGGAGGCACTTGTGTCAATGTTGGATGCGTACCTAAAAAACTCTACTACTACCTATCACAACTTAATAAAGATATTGAAAATTATAAATCCTACGGATGGTCTATTCCCAAACCCTCTTTGAATTGGAAATTATTCATTAAGAAAAAAGATCAGGAAATATCTAGATTAAACAAGATTTATGAGGGAATATTAAGCAAAAATAGAATTGACATTATTAATGGAACTGCACAATTTTTAAATTCACAAAAAATTAAAGTAGGTAAAAAAACTTACCAAGCAAAAAAATATATTATTTCAACTGGTGGAAAGCCAAGAATTCCAAATATCTCCGAAAATACAAAATTTATTAATACAAGCGATGATATCTTTTCCTTAAAAAAGCTTCCAAAAAGAATGGTGATCGAAGGTGGAGGATATATCGCTATTGAATTTGCCTTTATATTTGCAAATTTAGGAGTCAAAGTCGATTTAGTTTATCGAGGAAAGCAAATTTTAAAATCCTTTGATAGTGAGATTGTAGAATTTTTAATTCAATCAACACCAAAAGGTAAAATTAAATATCACTTAGAAACCCAAATAGAAAAAGTATATAAATCAAAAAATGATTTAATCATTAATTTGACTAATAAGAAAAAAATATCTAGCGATTATATTCTTTCAGCTATTGGAAGAATAGCAAATACAGAAAATTTAGGTTTAGAAAATACGAATGTACAACTAAATGAAAATAAATCGATTAAAGTAAATAGACACTTTCAAACTAATGACTCTAATATATATGCGGTTGGTGATGTTATTGATTATGTAAATTTAACACCGGTTGCTATCAGACAAGGTCATTTTTTAGCTGATAAATTATTTAATAATAAAAAAACAATTGAATATGATTTTGCCAACATTCCCACTGCCGTTTTCACTTCTCCCCAAATTGGAACGGTAGGTTTAACTTTAGAAATGGCTAAAAAAAATAAAATAGATGCCTATGAACTCACGACTAACTTTAAATCAATGAAAAAGACATTTTCAAAAGCAAATAAAGATACATTTTATAAACTCGTAATTAATAAAAAAGATAAGACTATATTAGGTATTCATATTATCTCAGATGATGCTGCAGAATTAATACAAATATTGGCTGTTAATGTCGTTGCTGGAAATTCTCTAGATGAGTTTAGAAAAACTGTAGCCGTTCATCCAACTTCATCAGAAGAGATTATAACTATATAATGAATAATCGAGCGTTTAGAGTAGATGACAACTCCATAAATAGTTTTACTCCTAGTTATGCAGGCACTCAGGGCGCAATAGCTACCCACTCTAACCTTTCTGCTACTACTGCACATTCCATCTTAAAAGAAGATAAAGGAAATGCTTTTGACGCAGCTGCAGGAGCAATGCTTGTTGAAAGTTTGGTTAACCCTCAAATGTTTGGAATGGGGGGAGAGGGAGTTATGATCCTCAAACCCTCATCAAAATCACCTATTGTGCTTAATGGCAACACAGTATCTCCAAACAATTTTAATTTTTTGAATTTAGTTACTAAAGGACATCGAGAAATTCCTGATCAAGGAATTTTAACCGCAGGCGTGCCATCTGCTTTTTCTTCTATCTTCAGGTTACTTCAATACTATGGAAAACTAGATTTTCGAACTATTGCTAAATATGCAAAATCATACGCACAAAAGGGTTTTCCAATCCACTATGGTATTGTTAACCAAAAAAAGTTTGGATTAAATGATTTAAAATTAAAGTTTAAAAATGAGTGGACTGACTCATATAATCTATACATTAATAAAAAAATTCCTGAGATAAATTCTCTATTTAAAAATAAAAAGTTTGGTGACCTGTTAGATTATCTATCTAATTATGAAAAAAAACTAACAGGAAATCGGATTAATAAATTTAATAAACTTCATGATGCTTTTTATAAAGGAGACATTGCTCAGACAATTATAAAGCATTCTAATCTAAGAAATGGATTACTTCAAAGACAGGACTTTGATAATTACTCTGCTACTTTTGAAAAAACAATCTTTGAAAATTTTGGTGATTACCAAATACATAAAACTAATATTTGGGGACAAGGGTTAACATCATTAATGATGATGAAATTATTTGAAAAACAAAAATTAAAGAATTTGAGTAATGAAAATGAAATTCACCATTTTGTTGAATCTTTAAAATTAACTTTTGCTGATCGTGAAATGTATTTCACGGGTCAAAAAAAACCTCAGGTCACAGCTAATCATTTACTCAACAATCAATACTTAAACAAAAGATTAAAATTAATTTCCCCTAAAGCAATAGAGTCTATTATACCAGGCGATCCAATTAAAAATAAGGTTCTTTTACCTATTGATAATGAAATTCAACCTTGGGGAGCCGGAACAGTACATATCAGTATTATTGATAGTGAAAATAATGCCATTTCTTGTACTCCAAGTGGTGGTTGGATCAGATCTAATGAAGTAATAAAAGAATTAGGCTTTCCTTTAGGAAATCGCTTAATGACCTTTTACTTATCAAAACCAGGTCATGTTAACTTTATAGCTCCTAACCAACAACCGCGAACCACTCTGAGTCCAACTATGATTATCAATAAAAAAGAAAAGGAAATATTGTCTTGCGGAACAATGGGTGGAGATGCCCAAGATCAATGGCAAGCACAATTTTTAATTCATTATATATTTTCCCAAAAAAAAATTGATATTGCTCTTAATGAACCCAGAGTTTCATCAGAGCACCTACCCGCCTTTTTTCACCCCCATGATCCTAATAAAAAACAATTATTAGTCGAAGAAAGACTTTCAAACTTAATTCCCAAACTTAATAACAGAGGTCACAAAGCATTATCAGTGACGGATTGGAGTGAAGGCTTTATTCTATGTGCTCGAAAGAAAAACAATATTTATGATGCATATGCAGATATAAGAAGTTATAAAAGTCAGATATTTCAAGCACAAGCGCTAGCATGGTAAAAAAAAATCAAAAAAATCTTCAAGATATTATTGATGTCGTTCAACGATTAAGACATCCCAAAAAAGGTTGTCCTTGGGATATTGAACAAACCTCTAAGACATTATCCAAATATACATTAGAAGAAGCCTATGAAGTTGTTGAGGCAATTGAAAAAAATAACTACATCGAATTAGAAGATGAACTGGGAGATTTATTACTCCAAGTAATTTATCATTCAGTTATAGCAGCAGAAAAAAAAAAATTTAATATTTTTGATGTAATTGACAAGAGCGTTCAAAAGATGAGATCAAGACATCCTCATATCTTTTTAAAAGACAATTCGATTAAATCTATAGAAGATGTAAATAATTTTTGGGAACAACAAAAGAAAAAGGAAAGAAAAAATAAAGGTGCCAACTCAATTTTAGATGGCGTTAGCGTTTCACTCCCAGCGGTTACGAGGTCTTTAAAACTGCAAAAAAGAGCTGCCAAAGAGGGATTTGATTGGAAAAAACCCGAAGATACTTTGAAAAAAGTTAGGGAAGAGTTAAATGAATTAGCAGTCGAAATGAAGGATAAAAATAAAAAGAAAATGCGTGAAGAATTAGGCGACCTTCTCTTTTCATGCATAAATTTATCCAGAAAATTAGGAATAGATACGGAAACAGTAATAAGAGAGTCAAATCGAAAATTTGAAAAAAGATTTAGAAAAATGGAAAAGCAAATGAATAAAAAAAGTTTAAAATGGGAGCTTAAAAATTTAGAAAAAGAATGGCAAAACTCAAAATAATATATCTTTTTATTGCTTTCTGTTGGTCAATACCACTTCAAGCATACAATATCGATGAATTAGTAAAAATATTAATTGATAAAAATGAAAACAATTCAGCATTTATATATGATGATCAAATTGATGATATCTCTTTAGATAATGCTGATAAAATTTATATTCCACAAATTGACTATACATATAACTATTCCAATACGACCTCATCAACAGTTTCAACCTCAACTGTAAACACAAATACCAATACAATCAGCGCTACTGTTAATTTATACAATGGTGGTTTTAGCCAATTAAATTTAATATCAACGCAACTGAGAAATCAAGCATTAGACTTTTTAAGACAGTACCAAAAAGAATTACTAATAAAAGAATTGATTAATGGATATAATACACTGCAAGGTTTAATACAAAAAAAAGGTAACCAACAAAAAAATTTAAATTTTTATCAAAAAAAAGTTCAAGAAGCAGAAATCTTGTTCAAGGCAAATAGAATTACAAAAACTGACCTTCTTGATTTTCAAAATGAATTAATATCCGCTGAATCATTGCTTTTAGATTTTGACAGACAAATTGATAATTTAATGCTCCAGGTAAATAAACTTTTAGATATGGATTTAGTCGATGAAGATATTGAATTTGACAAAATTATTGAAGTTCCTGATCAACTAGTGGAAAAAAAACCACTTTCAGGATTAATGAACTCTTCCTATGGTCAATATCTGACTTATATCGAGCAAACTTATCTTCCTGAATTAGAAATGAATAAGAAAGATATTAGGCCATCGGTAGACCTAACCTACTCTCTATCTGACTCAGATAAGTTCTCGAATAGCGTAGATCATAGAAGAAGTTCTTCACTATCATTAACATTATCTGTGCCCCTTTATGATGGTTTTAAAGATGAAAATAATTTTGATATTCAAAAATACGAATATCAAAAGAAACTTCTCAATCACAAAGATCTTAAGAGAGATTTGCTTAATACCTACCTTGAGTCCTGGAACAACTATAATTTTTATGTTCAAAAAATTGATAATCAAAACTCGATAATTGATACTTTAAAACTAAAACTTAAAGGCGATGAAATTCTTTATAAATCACAAAAAATTAGCGTCACTCTATTAATCGAAACTCAAAATGATCTTAATAATGCAAATAATATTATTTATGATCTCATTACACAAAAAAAATATTATTTGATGGATATTTTAATTTTAAATAACGAGTTATCAAAAATTACCAATGGACTGGGATAGACTAAAAACTTTTTACCATGTTGCTACCGCTGGCAGCATATCTAAAGCAATGGGTACGATAAATCTTAGCCAATCTGCTATTACTCGTCAAATTCAATCTCTTGAATATAGTTTAAAAACAAAGCTATTCAAAAGACATACCAAAGGAATTACTTTAACTGAACAGGGTTCTTATCTATTCGAGGAAACAGAAAAGATATTTGCTGATTTAAACTCAATTGAAAAAAAGATTATAGAATTCAAATCCGTTCCTACGGGAAATCTTTCTATAAATACAACGGTTGGCTTTGGTTCTATGTGGCTCAGTCCACGAATTAATGAATTTATAAATGAATATCCAGAGATCAATTTAAAGTTAATTTATTCAGAAGACGAACAAGATATGTTACGTCAAAATTATGATATTGGAATTTGGATGAGAAGACCTAAGCACCTCGATTTAGTCTCTAAACATATTGCTACTATCAAATATCATATATATGGATCTGGGAATTATATTAATGAAATGGGAATGCCAATCAGAAGGTCTGAGTTATCTCATCACCGACTAATTACTTACGGAACAGGAAAACCCTCCCCTTTATCTGATACTAATTGGATATTAACGACTGGTTTAAAGAAAAATTCAAAACCAAGAAACCCTCATGTAACTATTAATAATCTCTATGGATTACTTGTAGCCGTAGAAACTGGAGCGGGTCTTGCAGCGTTACCTGATTACATGGTTCAACATAAAGCACATTTGGTAAAGGTTTTACCTGAAATTGAAGGTCCTAGTTATGAGGTACATATGGTTTATCATGAAAATCTTAAAGGAAGTTCAAAATTAATTGCCTTTAGAGATTTTTTAACCTCCAAAATCAATCAATGGAGATTTTGATTGTCTTCCTCTCATGACTATATCAAAGATAAACGCAATGCTAATATTAAAATATACATAAATGGCTATTTCTATCCCAGAAACAAAGCCAGCATATCTGTATTTGACTCTGGTTTTTTGTTAGGCGATGGAGTTTGGAGCGGTATAAGACTCCATAATCAAAAACTTTTATTTATCAAAGAACATCTCAAAAGACTTAATGATGATGCCAAGCAAATAGGATTAAAAATCCATTTATCAAAAAAAGAATTAGAAAAAGCAATCTACAAAACAACTAAAATTAATAAAATGAAATCTGATGTCCATATAAGATTAGTGGTATCAAGAGGTATTAAATCAACACCATACCAAGACCCAGCTTTTACAATCGGCAATCCTACAATAGTTATCATCCCAGAATATAAAAAGCCTCAAGAAAAAACTTATAAACAAGGTATTAAGTTAACAACTGTTAGAACAATTAGAGGTCCAGAAAATGTTCAGGATCCAAAATTAAACTCTCTTAGTAAATTAAATTGTATCCTAGCTTGTATTGAGGCTAAAAATAAAAAATTTGATGAAGCATTAATGAAAGACCCGAATGGAAATATCGCTACCTGTAATTCAACGCATTTTTTCTATATTAAAGATAAAAAAGTTTACACATCGACTGGTAAATATTGCGTTAGAGGGATTACTCGACAAAACGTAATTAATATTTGTAAAAAAAATAAAATACCTGTGTATGAAAAAAATTTTAAATTAAGAGATGTATTGACTGCTGATGAAGCCTTCGTTACAGGAACTTTTGCAAACATTATTCCAGTAAATCAAATTAATAATAAAAAATTCAAATTAGAAAAAGATAGCCTTACTATCAAAATTAGAGACCATTATTTAAATTTAATCAATCAATGATTATTAATATGTGGTCAGGGCCAAGAAATATTAGTACGGCTTTGATGAGATCTTTTGAAAATAGAGATGATACAGAAGTATGGGATGAACCTTTTTATGCCTATTATCTCTTTGAAACTAAAAAAAAACACCCTATGCATCAAGAGATTATTGAAAAATATGAAACAGATTTAGCAAAACTTATTTATAAAATTAAAAAAACAGAGTCAAAAGATGGTGTTTTTTATTTAAAACAAATGACCCATCATATGCTCCCCTCCATACCTATGGAATGGTCTCTAAATCATAAAAATTGTCTATTAATACGAAATCCTAAGGAGGTTATAAACTCCTATTCTCAAAAAAATGAAATTCTCAATATTCAAGATATTGGTTTCTATCAACAATTTGAAATATATAATTTTTTCTTAAAGCACAAAGTTCCATGCCCAATTATAGATAGTAAAGATATTTTAATTAATCCAGAAAAGTCGCTTAAAGTTCTTTGTGATATTTTAGGGATAAAATTTAGTTCTAAAATGATCAGTTGGCCAGAGGGGAAAAGAGAAACTGATGGTATTTGGGAGTCGCATTGGTATCAAAATGTTCAACAATCTACCGGGTTTACTACTTATCATGAAAAAGATATTACTATCCCTAATTTATATGAAAACCTTTTAAGTGAGTGTATGGATATTTATCAAGAGCTAAATAAATCAAAAATAGATTTTAATTATGAATAAACTTCTTAAAACTTATATTTTTAGTAATTTTGAAATAGTAAAAGGCAATGGGTGCTATCTTTATACATCTCAGAAAAAAAAATTATTAGATTTTTCTGCGGGCGTCGCCGTTAATTCATTAGGCTACAATCATCCAATAGTAAAAAAAAGCCTTCAAGATCAAATTAAAACTGGAATATCACATTTATCTGGATCACAAATACATGAGTTCAAGATCAAACTATCTGAACTTCTCTCAAAAGAAAGTAATAAAGGAGAAGTTTTTTTCTCTAACTCAGGTGCAGAAAGTATTGAAGCAGCAATTAAAATTGCTAGAAATTATGGAAGTCATTTAAACAAAGATGAAATAATTGCAATGACTTCCTCTTTTCATGGAAGAACTATTGGTGCCCTTTCTGTTGGAAGTAATAAGAACTACAAATCTAAAATAGGTCCAGTTCCAGGAAAAGTAAAATTTTGTGAGTTTAATAATTCAAGTCATTTAAAAAAATTAGTTAATAAAAAAACTGTCGCAATAATCATTGAATTTGTTCAAGGTGATGGTGGTATTAATATTTGCACTGAAGAATTTGCAAAGACAATTAAAGAAATATGTAAAAAAACTAAAATATTATTAATAGCAGATGAGATTCAAGGTGGAATAGGACGAACAGGAAAAATATTTGCTTATAAACATTATAAAGCAAATCCAGATATTATCACATCAGCCAAAGGATTAGGTGCGGGCATCCCTATTGGGGCTACAATTGTTAAAAAGGAAATATCAAAAAATATTAATATAGGTTTTCATGGCTCTACTTTTGGTGGAGGAATGCTTCAAACAAGAGTTGCCTACAACGTCTTTAAATCAATTAATAAAACTAAATTTTTAAATAGCGTCAAATCAAAAGGAATACTTTTGGGCAGCCTCTTAAATAAAATTCAATCTAATCATAAATTCATAAAAGAAGTAAGAGTCAAAGGACTCATGGCTGGTATAGAATTTAATGATAGTCAAATTGCTTCAAAAATTTATAAAGACACTTCTGATAATGGCTTAGTGACTACTTTAGTCAAAGGAAATATTATTAGAATTACCCCACCTCTTATTATTAAAATTAAAGAACTAAAAAGAGGTATTAAAATTATATCTGACTGTTTAAATAAAATTTAATAATCCAAAGATTGTTTTTGAAAAACTGTTCCAATACCCTCTTCTGTTTCTAATTCTGTAAGTAAAGCATTTTCGATTTCGCCGCTGATAATATGAATTTTTTGCACTCCTTGATCTAGAGCTTTGAGTGAATTTTCTACTTTAATAATCATTCCATCAGAAATAATTTTTTCATCAAAAAGTTTTTTAGCAACATTTTCATCAACAGAAGAAATGCGATCTCCATTTAAATCTTTTATATAAGGAACATCTGAGATAAAAATCAATTTACTGGCAGATAAATTGACAGCCAATTCAGTTGCAATTGTGTCAGCATTTACGTTTAAAACATCGGATGTATTTTTATCTAAAACAAGACTGGGCATAATAATCATATCATGTTCTTTAAATAATTTTTGTATCTCTAGAGCATCAACGGATATAACATCCCCCACTTGACCATAATCAACTCCATCAACAACTTCTCTTTTTTTAGCAGCAATAAAATCTTTTTTGGAAATAGGAATGGGAAAATTTCTAATATTATAACGAGAACTCAGGCTAAAAATATCAATTAAAATTTGACCTGATATTTTTTTAGCTGCTTCAATATCGTCTTTTGAGGTAATTCTTCTGCCGTTTATTTTTTGGGGCTCAGTTTGATGAACATTTTTCATATAATTATCTAATTGCCTGCCAAATCCAAAAACAAGAACTACTTTTAACTTGGTTATAGTTGAAAGAAGTTGCTTAATGTCTCTTATGACATTTTCAATACTTTGTTGATGATCACATATTTTTCCGCTGACTTTGACAACTAGGGTTGAGTTTTGCAGAATAGATTGGTAAAAAGATTGCGTTTTACTCATAGGTACAAAGGTAACATTTCTTTTAAACCCAGTGATTGATCTTCGAAAAACATTAAGTTCATACACTCGACTGCATTACCAGAAGCCCCTTTAATAAGATTATCAATACAAGTCTCTACAACAAAATTTTGATCATCTTTGACTGAAATGGAAATATCACAGTAATTAGATCCCACAACATTGGATAGCTTATTTTGAGATTGAATTCTCACAAAGGGCATGTTGGAGTATTTATTTTTTAACAACTCATTTAATTTATTTAAATCAATATTTTCTTTTGATTGAATGTGTGCTGTTACGTAAATTCCTCTAGTAAATGGACCAGATAAAGGAACAAAAGATAATTTATCTAATAAAGATGGAAAAGATTGATAAATCTCAGCTAAATGTCTGTGTTGATTTATATTATAAGAAAAAACATCTTTAGATCTTATAGAATGATGATTTTTAGATGTGGGAGTTTTGCCTCCTCCACTAGAACCTGTAATAGCAGTAATAGAAATATTATTAATAAGTGACTCAAATGGAAAAATAGTTAATTGAGAAGCTAAAGCAAAACATCCAGGATTTGCTATATTTTTTGAACTTTTTATTTCATCTAATTTTAACTCAATAAATCCATAGGTGAAATTTTTTTGCAGATTAGCATTAAAAGATGATTTGTAATATTTTTCATACGATTGAGCATCAGTTATTCTATAATCGGAGCTAAGATCGATAATTTTTACTTTTCCAATCAACTCTTTGACGTATTCCTCTGAAAAACCATGAGGTAAAGCTAAAAAAACACAATCTAAATTATGAAAATCACTTAGATTAGACGTCTGAAGATTAGATAAATTCAAAGATAAAAGATGAGTAAACTCATCATCAATATCATTTTCTCTTTTTAAAATTTTTTGAATGGAAACCTTGGGGTGAATTGAAAGAATTCTTAATAATTCTAATCCTAAAAACCCATTAGCGCCAATAATACCGACTTTAATCATTGCTAATCCTATTAATCATTTTAGCAAATACATTGACATGATTGGCTGAATTATAAATATTTAAAAAGTCTAAGTTTTTGAACTTAAATTTACTTATAGACTGATTAAAAGCTGAAACATTATTAGTAACCGGACCGCTAATGATTAGAAGTTTGTCCTCTAATCCATTTAGTTCAAGATTTTCAATTATATTAACCGCACCAGAAACATCATAGGCACAAATAATAATAACTTTAATGAGCTTAGTAATGTCATTATTTTGGATAATTTCTTTAGTTCCATAGTCACCGTGATAACCATCACCTAGTTCCATAAGCACAACATCTGCATCTTTACTTACATATTCAATAACTGATTTAGAGCATTCTTGAATAGTATCTTTATTATTCATGCAAGTGCTGGGTAGTCCATAGTCCACAAAATCTGATGTTAGATTGGCACCATTATCTTCATAAGAATAAAGATCCTTTTGAGATGCGGTTCCCGCTAATTTGCATGCATTAATTTTGGTAAAATATTTACTTAGAGTTTTAATTATAAAAGATGAAACAGTCGTTTTACCTGAGTCAATACCTGTGCCTATTACCGCTATTGATGAAATATTTTTTGATAAAGAAGATTTTTTTACTTTAGCTAAATCTTTAAGATTTAATTGCTTTTGTTCTTTGACAATAGATCCAACAACTTCACATTCAGTTGCGGGACCTAGTAGAATGTTAAAATCTTTACAATTTCCAATCACACCACCTAAATTTAATATGTGAATTTTATCATGTTTATTTAATTCATCAGGAACAGAACCGGTCATACCTGATGACGCAATTCGATTACCTAATGCACCTAAAATAATATCACCCTCAGTTAATTCGGTAATTCTTCCAGATATTAATTCTAATTTATTATAATTAGGATTTACGGATATAACTTTGACAGCGATCAACTGCCCTTCTTGAGAATTGATTTCATCATTTAATTCTAAATCTTCAGATATTTGAAGATTTTTAAGAACAGATCCGATTTTCTTAGTATTTATCATCAAGCTTGGTTTTATATAATTATCAACAATTTTCGCAATGTTTTATTTGAATAGGCTAAATAATTTTAACTACTTTAAGAGATTTCTAACATTTTTTGCAGCCTGTCTTATTCTTTGTTCGTTTTCAACTAGTCCAATTCGAACAAAACCCTCACCATATTCACCAAATGCAATACCTGGAGATACAGCAACATCTGCTTTTATCATTAAATCTCTGGCAAATTTTAAAGATCCTTTTTTTTGGTACTTTTTTGGTATCGGTGCCCACGCAAACATGCTCGCTTGAGGAACGGGGATTTCCCATCCCGCTCTAGCCATCGAGTCTACCAGCACATCTCGGCGATTTTTGTAGATCGAACGGATATCAGAAACGCATTTTTGAGGTCCGTTTAATGCTGTTACAGCTGCCACTTGGACGGGAGTAAAAGCGCCATAATCCAAATAAGATTTAATTTTAGTTAAAGCCGCTATTAATTTAGGATTGCCAACAGCATACCCTATTCTCCAACCCGCCATTGCGTATGTTTTAGACATAGAGGTAAATTCGACTGCTATATTTTTAGCTTTGGGAACTTGTAAAATAGAAGGCGGAGGAGATTGATCAAAATATATTTCAGCATAAGCTAAATCAGATAAGACATAAACTTGATATTTAAGAGCAATTTTTACTACCTCTTTATAGAAATTTAAATCAACAACTTGAGCCGTTGGGTTTGAAGGAAAAGAAACAATCAGTGCAACTGGTGTCGGTGTAGAATGTCGTATAGAGAGATCTAATCTTTCCAAATATTTATCAGGATCAAATTTTCCTTCAAACATTGTCGGTAAATGTCTAAGTGAAGCTCCAGCAATAATAAATCCATATGGGTGAATTGGATATGATGGATTTGGTGAAATGATGATATCTCCTGGTGAAGAAATTGCTTGAGCTAAATTAGCAAGACCCTCTTTAGAACCCAAAGTAACAACCACTTCGTTTTCAGGATTAACTTTAACCCCAAACCTTCTCTCATAATAATTTGCTTGAGCTTTCCTTAGACCTAGAATGCCTTTACTAACTGAGTATCTTCCGGTTCCTGGTTTATCGACAACTTCTTTTAGTTTATTTCGAATGTGTTCGGGAGTTGGCATATCGGGATTTCCCATCCCAAAGTCAATAATATCATTTCCTTTTTTCCTAAGCTTTGCTTTTAATTGATTAATTTCAGCAAAAACATAGTTAGGTAATAAGTTTATTCTGGAAAATTCAGATTTCATAAGGAGTCAATTTAATACAATTATTGAGATATAAAAGTGTTCTATCATGTGTACTGTCCCGCTACATAACCAGAGGACCAAGCCCATTGAAAATTATAACCCCCTAAATGGCCAGTCACATCAACCACCTCTCCTATAAAAAATAAACCAGGATGTTTAATGGACATCATGGTTTTAGAAGAAATTTCCCTTGTATCAACTCCACCAAGGGTAACTTCTGCCGTCCTGTAACCCTCAGTGCCTATTGGATTTAGACACCATGAATTAATAAATAAAGATAGTTTATGTAGTAGTTTATTAGAAATATCGATAATTTTTCCATTAATATTAAGATTAATACAAATTATTTGAGACAATCTTTTTGGTATAATCTCTGAAATTGCTGATTGAACATCCTGTTTAGAATTAGCTAATTTTTTTTGAAGTAAGAAATCATAGACATTAATATCTGGAGATAAATTAATTTGAATTTCCTCTTTTATCTTCCAATAAGAAGAAATTTGTAAAATGGAGGGACCACTAAGTCCTCTATGGGTGAATAGCATTCCTTCTTGAAAAATCGTTTTACCAAATGAAACGATTGCATTTACTGACAATCCAGTTAATTCCTTACAAATTTTCAAGATATCTTCATTAAAAGTTAGAGGGACTAAAGCAGGTGAGGTCGAAATAATGTTTAAATCAAATTTTTTAGCAATATCATAACCAAACTTACTAGCTCCGATCTTTGGAATGGAAAGACCACCAGTAGCAATAACAAGGGACTGGCAAGATATAGTATTAATTAAAGATTTTACTGAATATAACTCACTAGAATAACTAATATCCTCAATAATAAAATCTTTATGGATAGTAACCTGATATTTTTCACATTCAGATAAAAGTAAATTAATAATTTGTTGAGAGCTTTCATCACAAAAAAGCTGACCTAATTTTTTTTCATGAAACTTAATACTATAAGATTCAACTAACTTAATAAAATCATACTGATTATATTGATTAAGTGCGGAAATCATAAATTTAGGATTTTCAGAAATAAACTTAGATGGATGTGTATTTAAATTAGTAAAATTACACCTTCCTCCCCCGGAAATTCTTATTTTTTCACCTATTTTTTTAGCATGATCTAACACAAGAACTTTTTTATTTCTTTTGGCTGACTCTATGGCACACATCAATCCTGCTGCGCCAGCACCGATTACAATTACATCAAAAAAATTACTCAAAATAAAATTAAACTACTTGAAATAATAATTGTAAAATTGACATTAAAAACTTTAATCTTTTTTATATGTTAGCGATATCTAATCAATGTAAGAGCAACAATAATTAGTTATTTTTTTAATTTTCACTTTAAATGAACTATTAGCCGGTATCTCAAAAGAGGTATTCTCTATAAAAATTTTCCAATCTTTTGAATTTGGAAGTAAAACATGCATTTCGCCAGAATATATTTCCATGATTTCTTTTTTGGATGTCTTGAATTCATACTCACCTTCAAGCATAACACCTAATGTTTTCAAAGAACCATCAGAAAAAAAAATATTTCTACTAGTTACATTACCATCAAAATAGATATTTGAGATCAAATCAACAGTTACATTTTCAAATTTCATCAACATATCTATAAATTAAAAATAAACTTATTCCCACTCAATAGTTGAAGGTGGTTTGCTTGTAATATCGTAAAGGACTTTATTTACTCTTGGCACCTTATTTACTATTAACGTTGCGACCTCAGAAAGAATAGAAATATCAATATTTGTTACATCAGCCGTCATACCATCAACCGAATTGATTGATCTAAGAACACAAGTCTCTTCATAAGTCCTTTCATCACCCATTACTCCAACTGACTTTACGGGTAATAATACCGCAAAAGCTTGCCAGGAATTCTTATATAAATCTTTTTCAATTAAAAAATTAATGAATATTTCATCAATTTCTCGAAGTGTATCAAGTCTTTGTCTATTCACTTTACCAATACATCTAATACCTAGCCCTGGCCCTGGGAAAGGATGACGATTAATGAATTTTTCATCAAGTTTGTAAAATAAACCTAATCTTCTTACCTCATCTTTAAAAAGCTCTCTAAATGGCTCTATTACGTCAAATTTAAGGTCTTTAGGAAGCCCTCCTACATTATGATGAGATTTAATCGTGACACTCTTACCTCCATGATAAGAGCGGCTTTCTATGATGTCGGTATAAAGAGTACCTTGCGCTAAATAAAAATCTTTTTGTTCTAAATTTCTGATATATTTAGAAAACACTTCAATAAACAATCCCCCGATTATTTTCCTTTTTTGCTCAGGATCGGTAACATTTTTCAGTTTCTTTAGAAATAAATGTTCTGCGTTAATGATATTTAATTTTAAATTAAAGCTTTTAAAGACTTCTTTTATGTTTTTTACATCGTATTTTCGAAGTAAGCCATTATTGACAAAGATAAAATGAACATTTTCTAGTTTAATGTATTTTGAAATAGCAAATGCCAGAACAGTAGAGTCTACCCCACCCGAGACAGCACATATAATATTTGGTTTTTTTTCTTTAACATTAATTTTAAAATATCGACCAATTGTTTGATGTAAGTCATTATTTTTCCAATTTTGCTTAAGACCACAAATATCAAATAAATAATTTTGAAGAATTTGTGTACCAAATTCAGAATGCGTAACTTCACAGTGGAACTGAATAGCATAAATATTTTTCTTTGCTATGACTGCGGGTACTTTGTTTTTAGTTTTTGCAAGTACCTTAAATCCTTTAGGGATTGTTGTTAAACTATCTCCATGGGACATCCAAACTTGCTGTTCGAGATTGGTAGCTTTAAAAAGGTCAGATTTTCCTGCTTTGATGATTGTTTTTCCATATTCTCTTTGATTGCTTTTTTCAATAACACCGCCAAATTCTTTGGAGATATATTGAAATCCATAACAAATTCCAAGAATAGGTATTGGTATTTGATTTAAAGGAATATCAATTGATGGAGAGTTTTTATTTAATACTGAGTCCGGCCCCCCTGATAAGATTAAAACAGAATGATTTAAAATATTCGTTACGTTATTTAAATACTTAGGGGGATATATTTCTGCAAAGATACCTAGCTCGCGAATTTTTCTTCCAATTAAATGAGTATACTGTGAGCCAAAATCAATAATTAAGACTGATTTTGTCAATTGGACCTATAATTTGGAGCTTCTTTGGTTACCTGAACGCCGTGGACATGACTTTCGTTTATTCCTGAGTTAGTGAGTCTTATAAATTTTGCATTCTTTCTTAAATTGGATAAATCTTTTGATCCTGTATAGCCCATTCCAGATTTAAGACCTCCTGTTAATTGAAATAAAACATTCGAAACTGTTCCTTTGTAAGGAATACGGCCCTCTATTCCTTCGGGGACTAATTTAATTGACTCATTAATTTCATCTTGAAAATATCGATCAGCGCTTCCTCGAGCCATTGCACCTAAAGAGCCCATGCCTCGGTAAGATTTATAAGAGCGACCTTGAAATAAGAAAACTTCCCCTGGAGACTCATCCGTGCCGGCAAACAATGAACCAGCCATAATGCAATCGGCGCCTGCTGCTAGTGCTTTAACAATATCTCCAGAAAAACGTATTCCCCCATCAGATATCATCGGGATTTTAGCTTTTGATGCAACTTTTGATATGTCCTGAATAGCAGTAAACTGAGGAACACCCACTCCTGCAACAACACGTGTCGTACAAATGGAACCGGGACCGATACCCACTTTAATAGCATCAACTCCTAATTTAATTAAATCTTTTGCAGCATCAGGGGTTGCGATATTACCAACAACTATAGGGCAATGAGTATTTTTTCTAATTTTTTTATAAGCATCAATAACAGACATAGAATGACCATGAGCAGTATCAATAAATAAAACATCTACTCCTGATTTATCTAGTGCTACGGCTCTATCTAAATCATCTAATTTAGTCCCAACAGCCGCACCAACAAGCAACCGACCATTTTTATCTCTTACTGATGATGGATATCTCTCACTTCTTTGAATATCTTTAACAGTGATTAGTCCAATACATTTTTTTTGATTATCAACAACAACCAATTTTTCAATACGATTTTCATGTAGAAGTTTTTTTGCATGATTGGTTGATTGGTTTTTTTGAATAGTGATTACTTTTTTGGTCATATAGTCTTTAACCATTGATTTTTTATTGGTCACAAATCGAACATCACGATTGGTGATAATGCCTAGTAATTTTTTAGTTTTATCTATGACGGGAAAACCAGATATTTTTTTCTCATCCATAATAGCAAAAACATCTTCAATAGTATTCTCAGGAGACATCGTGATAGGATCATAAACAATACCTGCTTCAAACCTCTTTACTCTCGCAACTTCCGATGCTTGAGTAAGGATATCAAAATTTTTATGAATAACACCTAGACCTCCATTTTGAGCCATTGCTATTGCCATTTTAGACTCAGTTACAGTATCCATAGCAGCGGATAAAATGGGAATATTTAGTGTTATACTTTTAGTTAATTGGGTTTGAATGTTGACTTGATTAGGCAACACAGAGGATTTTCTGGGTTGTAATAAAATATCATCAAAAGTAAGAAATTCTTTAACTTGGGCCATGGCCAATACTAGTTTTTTTCAAAATAAAATCAAGAATTGATGAATTTAAAGTTTTTTCCCATCAAAAGCTAAAGCATCATATTCAAGAGGATCGATGTCATCTAAACAACCTAAGTTTACCCCCATTCCATTGGGATCAGATTTTCTATTATGGTGAGTATAAACTCCACATTTTTTACAAAAATAGTGTTTGGCAATATTAGAATTAAATTGATAAAGAGCTAAATCTTTTTCCCCTTTGATTAAGATAAAATTTTCTTTTGGGATCATAATCATTTTTGCATTCCTTCTAATACAAATAGAGCAATTACATTGAACAATTTTTTCCAAATTAGTTTCAACTTCAAATTCTATATTTTTACAATGACAAGATCCTTTATATTGCATTTAACTATTCTCCTTAAAAAATTTTTTTAATAAATTTTTAGTCTCACTTGCAGTTTCTAAAATAGACATATGTCCTGAATCTTCAATTATTACTTGTTGAGAGTTGTTAATTTTTCTAGCAAGTTCTATACCAACCTTTTTGGGCGTCATTCGATCATGTTTTCCTATGATGCATAAAGTTGGTTGTGTGATACTCGAAGCAGCTATTTCGCCATTTTCATATTTATCACATGCACCAAAATCGATCCCAAGTGTTCCATGATTGTTAGCACTAACTAATTGATTACCCATTCCAATATGACTCAACCCTGGTACTGGATGACCTCCCACTTGACCTAAAGGGCCATGAACCCAATCCATCATTAAATCAACGGCCTTATGATTTTTATCAAGAGCTAGTTGTAGTAGCTCAGGGTTCATCTTCATAGAAAGACTTCCATTAATTAAAACTAGTAAATCTAATTTATCGGCATAACGATAAGCAAATTCTAATCCCACAAGACATCCTTGCGAGTGACCAACATATGATGTTTTATTAATTTCTAGAACATTGAGTAAAGTCGCCATCCAATCTGCCATCTCTTCAATAGTTTTTAAAGGAGGTCCTTCAGAGTCGCCATGTCCTGGTAAATCAACCGCTATTGTATTGAATCCATGGAAAGCAAAATATCGTGTTTGTAAAACCCAAGTTACGTGAGTAAGGCCACTACCATGAACAAAAACTATAGTCGGTTGACTTTGATCAATTTCTCTTCCGCTAGTGGTAAAATATGCTTCTTTTCCATTAACTTTTACTTTCATCTAGAAGCTACTAGACGCGGTTTTTGAGATGCTCTAAAACCATTATCAAAATCGTTAATAATGTCTTCCATATCTTCAAGACCAACAGAAAATCTAATCATATCATCTGTTAAACCTGCTAATTCTAGGGATTTTTTGTCCATTTGAGAGTGGGTCGTTGAGGCAGGATGAATTACTAAAGATTTAGCATCGCCTACATTAGCAAGATGAGAGGTTAGTTTCATTGCATTAATGAAAGCTTGTCCTGCCTCCCTTCCCCCTTTTATACCAAAGGCAATCATCGAGCCTTGACCATTTGGCATTAATTTTTTTGCTACTTCATGATCTGGGTGATCAGGTAAACTTGGATGGTTAACCCAAGTAACATTTTCATTACTTGATAAGTATTCAACCATTATAGCTGTATTTGATATGTGTCTATCCATTCTCAAAGAAAGTGTTTCAATACCAATTAAAATATTAAATGCATTTGTAGGGCTCATTGATGGTCCAAAATCCCTCATTCCTTCCGCTCTAGCTCTCATGGTAAAAGCAGCAGGGCCAAATTCTTCAGCAAAAGAGAGACCGTGATATCCTTCATAGGGCTCAGTCATTGTTGGAAACTTCGATCCTTGTTTCCAATCAAAATCACCTTTTTCCACAATACATCCACCCATTGAAGTTCCATGACCCGCCATCCATTTTGTTAATGAGTGCACAATTATATCTGCGCCTAAATCAAATAAATTACATAAGTAAGGAGTATTAAAAGTACCATCAATAATAACAGGAATGCCTGCTTTTTTTGCAATTTTAGATACTTCAGGTAAATTCATAATTTCAATACCTGGATTACCAATTAATTCTCCAAAAATACATTTAGTATTAGGTCTAATTGCATTTTTAAATCCCTCTAAATCTCTAGGCTTCACAAAAGTAGTCTCAATACCAAATCGAGGTAAAGTTAATCTTAATAAATTAAAACTTCCTCCGTATAACTGAGAAGAAGCAACGATATGATCGCCGGCACTACAAATTGTTAATAAAGATAACATCATTGCACTCATGCCTGATGCGGTCGCAATAGCGGCCGAACCACCCTCAAGTGCCGCTACTCTTTCTTCTAAAACGGCAACCGTAGGATTGGAAATTCTGGAATAAATATGCCCACCTTCTTCTAAATTAAATAAAGCGGCGGCATGATCAGTATCTTGAAATAAGTATGAAGTTGTTTGATAAATCGGTACAGCGCGTGAGCCATAGTTTTTATCGGGTTGATGTCCGCTGTGTAAAGTTTTGGTATTAAACTTAAATGTTTTAGGATCTGTCATATTTACTTATACCAAAATGAAAAAACTAATAAAGAAAAAGTGAAATTAATAATTTTAAAATAAATTTTCTTTTAAATGCTTAATATGCTCAGGGCCAGTACCACAACAACCACCAATGATATTAATTCCTTTTTTTATCCACCTCTCACAATAATTTAAATAGTCTTTGGGTGAAATTACTTTATCAAATGTCCACTCCATTTGAATATCATCACCGGAGTGAGCATAAACGCCAACTAATCCATTCCAATTATGTTTCACAATATCTAAGCATTTATCTATATATTCTACATCTGTATGCATGATATTTATCAAAGGAATATTTTGATCTTTAAGTGATAAAATTGCTTCTTCTAAAGTCTCTCCTACTCTTAAATTAGGAGAGCTATCAACTAAATCTTTTTGACCAGATAATAATCTCATAACACCTTTCTCATCTGGCTCACATGAGAGTCCAACCCATATAGGAAGATTAGAATTTTTGACTCCCTTAAGCACGGACAACATTCTTGGGATATCAATCATCATTTCTAGTAAAATTAAATCAGCACCTGCATCTTTCATTATAATAGCTTGCTCAGATGCTCCTTCTTCTAAATCTATAAGAGATGGGAGCTTATTTGTAAAAGACCAATGAGATATACCGCCAGCTACTAAGACATTATCTTTATTTAAATCATTTCGTGCCTCAATGGCTAATTCAACGCTGCGCCTATTAACCAATTCAAAGTCATCAAGACAGTCAGCATCTTTCATCAAATGTTTACAAGTTGCAAAAGTGTTTGAAATTATAATTGTTGCACCTTCTTTAATAAAATCTGAATGTATTCCTTTTATAATTTGCGGATGCGTTAAAGAACCTCCTGCATTCCAAGCATTTTTTAATTGAGGAACGCCTCGCCTTTCAACTTCAGTACCTGTGCCACCATCAATTAAGATTATTTCTCCTTTTAACAGGCGAGATAGAAATTCTTCATACCGATTCATTAAGAAAGAAATTAAGTCAATTAATTTATATATAAAGGAATTAAATGGCGCGCTCTACAGGATTCGAACCTGTGACCCTCTGCTTAGAAGGCAGATGCTCTATCCAGCTGAGCTAAGAGCGCATTTTCTGATTTTTATCATTACATGTTTGATATTTCTACATTATTATCACTTTTTTTATGAACGATATTCTTGTTAAAGTCCAAAATATGAGCAAATCCTTTGGCGGATTAAAAGCTATTGATAATTGTTCAATTGAAATAAAAAGAAATTCCATCACAGGAATTATTGGACCTAACGGTTCAGGAAAAAGTACCCTTTTTAATTTAATTACTGGAAACTTAAAACCAGATGAAGGTCATATATTTTACAATGGTTCTGATATTACAAACCAAGAGCCATTTGAATTATTCAATTTAGGAATACTTAGAACTTTTCAAATAGCACATGAATTTTCAAACTTAACAGTTATAGAAAATCTTATGATGGTGCCTGGAAATCAATTAGGTGAAAATTTAATTACTTCTATTTTTTTAAGAGACAATTTTAGAAAACAAGAAAATGAAATAAAAGAAAAAGCTTTTGAAGTATTAAAATTTTTAAAAATAGATCACCTTATTAATGAAAAAGCTGGGAACCTTTCAGGTGGACAGAAAAAATTATTAGAACTTGCAAGAACTATGATGGTTGATGCAAAAATTGTATTTCTTGATGAGGTTGGCGCTGGTGTTAACAAGTCTCTTTTAAAAGAGATAAGTGATTCAATTTTAAAACTTTATGAAGAAAGAAAATATACTTTTTGTATTATCGAACATGATATTGATTTTATTACCAGACTATGTGATCCCGTAATTGTTTTAGCGGAAGGAAAAGTCTTATTTGAAGGCACAGCAAGAGAAGTTAAAGAAAACAATGAAGTTATAAATTCATATCTTGGTAAAAATTACTAATGTTTTTTAAAGCGAATAATTTAAGTGGTGGTTATGGAGAGGTAAAAGTAATTGAAAACTGTAATTTTAATGTCAACAGAGGTGAGATTGTATCTATCTTAGGTCCTAATGGGGCTGGTAAATCATCAGCTATGAAAGCGATGCTTGGCATGTTAAAGCTAGAAAGTGGAACTGTAGTTTTAGATGAAAAAGATATTTCTAACCTCAATACACAAGATAGAATTAAACTTGGTATCTCCTTTGTTCCACAAGTGAATAATATTTTTACAGAATTAACAGTTAATGAAAATCTTGAAATGGGAGCATTCACATCTTCAGATGATATAAAAGACAAGATTGAGGAAATGTATGATTTATTTCCAGCTATAAAAGAAAAGAAATATCAATTTGCCGGAGAACTGTCTGGCGGTCAAAGACAACAAGTTGCAATTGCAAGAGCATTAATGAACAACCCTTCTATTTTAATGTTAGACGAACCTACAGCAGGAGTGTCGCCCGTTGTTATGCAAGAAATCTTTGAGCATATAATTCAAATAAAAGAAAAAAATATTGCTATTTTAATGGTTGAACAAAACGCTAACCAAGCATTAAAAATCTCAGACAGAGGTTATATACTTGTAACGGGTCAAAATGCCTACCACGGAACAGGTCAAGAACTTTTAAATGATCCGGAGATTAGAAAAACTTTTTTGGGGGGTTGATGGATTTTTTAAACGCACTGATTTTATTATCAAATTTTGTAATTGTTCCTTCAATAACATATGGTTCACAATTAGCTCTAGGGGCAATAGGTGTAACGCTGATTTATGGAGTTTTAAGATTTGCAAATTTTGCTTACGGAGACTTAATGGCTTTTGGAACCATGTGTGTAATTTTATTTACATGGCTTTTAAAATCATGGGGGGTAAACCTAGGTATATTCCCAACAGCATTATTAGCCCTACCCTTTGGTATCACTTTAACCATTATCGTTAGTTTATTTTTCGATAAAACTGTATTTGAGTATTACAGAAATAAAAAAAGTAGTCCTGTAACGTTCATTGTTGTCAGTTTAGGAATTATGTTTGTATTAAATGCGGTTGTACGAATAATTATTGGTCCCAATGACATAGTATTTATGGATGGATCTAGATTTATTATAAGCGCTGTTGATTTTAAGGAAGCTACAGGTCTACTAGAGGGATTAACCATCAAATCAACACAAGTAATTACAATTATAACAACATCTTTAACCTGCTTTCTTCTATTCAATTTTTTAAATAAAACTAAAACTGGAAAATCAATGAGGGCCTATTCAAATAATGAAGATTTAGCTCTTTTGTCAGGTATAGACCCAAATAAAATAATTTTGATCACGTGGATTATAGCTTCAATACTAGCAACCATCGCAGGTACGTTATATGGTTTAGACAAAAGCTTCAAACCCTTTACTTATTTTAATAATCTTCTTCCAATATTTGCAGCAACCATAGTTGGAGGCATTGGAAATCCATTAGGCGCATTTTATGGTGGTTTTGTAATTGCTTTTTCAGAGATTGCATTAACCTATGCATACAAAAAATTTATCTTTTACTTATTACCCTTTTCGTCTGACTCTACAAATTTAATTCAGTATATTTCGACTGATTACAAATTTGCAATTTCATTTGCAATATTGGTTGTAGTTTTAATTTTTAAACCCCAAGGAATTTTTAAAGGAAAGGTTATTTAATGAATAATATTGATGCCAAGACATCTTTTACAATTATGGGTTTTTTACTTCTTATTGTCGGCATACTACAATCTTGGGGTGTAGCATTTTCAATTTTAAATTTATGTTTAATTTCTGCCATAATGTCTATGGGCGTAAATATTCAATGGGGTTTCGCTGGTCTTATCAATTTTGGTGTTATGGGATTTTTAGCAATAGGAGGTCTCGCCACAGTGTTAATATCAGTGCCACCTGTTGTTGAGTCTTGGAGCGCAGGAGGATTAGGGATTCTGCTGTCTCTTATATTTTTAATTTTAATTATTTATGCGTGTTTATTTATAAACAAAAGATATTCAAAATATAAATACAAATACCACCTGATATTCGCAATCATTATATTAACCATACCCGTACTCAAATTAATATCTGGTCCTTCTATCAAACTTATAGAGTCAATTAATCCGGCTGCTCAAGGCTATTTAGGTGGACTTGGTTTGCCTATAATATTTTCATGGTTTGTTGGGGGGCTTCTTTCGGCTGCTTTAGCTTTTGTTATAGGTAAAATATGTTTGGGCCTTAGATCGGATTATCTTGCCATATCCACTTTACTAATATCTGGAATTATAGTTTCAGTTATTAAACACGAAGAATGGTTATCAAGAGGTGTTAAAAATGTAATTGGTTTAAAAAGACCCGCTCCATACGAAGTAGATTTACAAAATTCTGAATGGTTTATAAATTTAATTGAAATTATTCATTTTTGGTCACCAACTACAAAAGGAATAATAATCTCCAGCTCCGGAATATTTGTCAAAATTTGTTTTTCAGTTATTTTTTTAATCACACTATTAATTCTTTTATATCTTTCCGAAAGAGCAGTTAATTCTCCTTGGGGGAGAATGATGAGAGCGATTAGAGATAATGAAACTGCTGCCAAAGCAATGGGTAAAAATATCGTTAAACAACAGTTGAATATATTCATGATTGGATCAGCAATAATTGGTTTTGCAGGAGCGATGTTGGTAACATATGATGGTTTATTTACACCATCTAGTTATCAACCATTGAGATATACTTTTTTAATTTGGGTTATGGTTTTATTAGGAGGTAGTGGAAATAATTATGGTGCAATACTTGGTGGGTTTGTAGTTTGGTTTATTTGGATAGAGTCTGCACCAATAGCTCTCTTTTTAATAAATATTTTTACTTTTTTTCTAGAGAACGAAAATATATTTAAAATACATTTAATAGAAAGCGTTCCTTATTTTAGATATCTTATGATGGGGGCCGGTCTTCTTTTGGTAATGAGATATAAACCTGAGGGACTACTACCAGAGAAAAAAATTAAATTTTAAATATCTGGGACAATGATCAATTGTCCCAGATTAAGATCAAAAAATTAAGACTCTATTTATCTTTGAGCAACATTAATAAATTTACCGTTTTCTATACCCTTTTCGATAAATAGACCAAATGCCTCTCCAACATCAGTAAAATTAACATCGGTTGCGCCCTGATAATCAACAGACTTACCTTCTGCTAATAATTTTAGACCTTTAGAAAGCTCGCCTGCCATAATTTTTTCACCAGGACCGTTTGCAACATTCATAATATTTGCAGCGATTGATGATCTGTCAATTGACTCACCTGCTTGCATAGCAAGAATTAATAGAGCGGCCGCATCATAGGACTCACCAACATAAACAGATGGGTTCACACCATTTTCTTCTGCATATTTAGCGAAAATTTGAGCGCCTTCTCCTAAAGAACCAGGCATTGAACCAAATGAATTATTAAGCGCATTGCCAAAAGTATCAGTTAAAGAGTCACCTATCATTCCATCAGATAATACAAAAGTATCAAATGCACCACTGTCTAAAGAACCTTGAATGATTTGATTCCCGCCTTGATCTAGATATCCTAAAACAGCTAATGCATCGCCACCAGCTGAGGAAAGAACACCGACTTCAGCACTATAATCTGCTTTATCACCTTCATGAGCGGTCATAGCCGTAACAGTGATACCGTGTGCTTCAAGAGCAGCTTTGTACACATCCGCCAATCCGACACCATAGTCTGTATTTACATAAGTAATAGCTATACTAGAGATACCTTTGTCTTTTGTAATATCAGCAAGAACTTCACCACCTCTCGCATCAGATGGAGCTGTTCTAAAAAATAGATTGTTGTCATCTAAATCTGTTAAAGCGGGAGAAGTTGCTGAGGGCGATATCATCACTACACCATTTGGAATCGCAACATTAGTAGCAATTGCGCCAGTTACACCGGAACAATCAGCTCCCATAATAGCGACAATACCTTGAGCAATAAGATCTTCGGCAGCTGTAGAAGCGGCAGCTGAATCAACACAAGTTGAGTCTGCTCTTAACGGAATTATATTTGCTCCACCTAAAAGATCACCTGAGTCAGTTGCCTCTTTAAATGCTAATTCAGCACCAGAAGCCATATCCGGAGTTAATGACTCAATAGGTCCTGTAAAACCTAAAATAATTCCAACTTTAATATCGGAAACCTTAGTCTGTTTTTGAGAAAAGAAAAAAGCAGCAACTGCCAAAACAACTAAAGCGCCAATAATTAATATTCTTTGATTTTTCATAAAAAACCTCCAATAATTAAAAAAAAACATATTATAGATTTAGATTTAATAAGACAGTGTAAATTTAAAGGCTTAAGTTAATGAGTCCAAGAAGTTCTTCTCTGATTAGAGAAATTACTAGTATAGCTCTTAGGTTTTATTTTTTTTGGTAAAGT
>Ga0222718_10000617_pt1 | contig 36172 bp, 45 predicted proteins | sample C33_27DmetaG_FD_165045 | JGI IMG/M metagenome (GOLD analysis project Ga0222718, IMG submission 165045) | Estuarine water microbial communities from San Francisco Bay, California, United States - C33_27D | ecosystem: Environmental > Aquatic > Marine > Unclassified | place: USA: California...
CAGCCCCCTTCGTCCCTACCGTAGTCGCTTAACTCTCGATTGATGATTCCGTCCGCGTCCCATTCCTTTTGTTCTTCGGCCTCGAACTCACCGCTCTTGATGTCTTTCCGTAGGTTCTCCATTACCAATTCGAACTCTTTCAAGATCGCCTGGTGGGCCTTACGGATCGTTTCTTGGTTTAAGTCCCAGAATTCTATAGATCCGGGATCGTTGATATATTCTCTCATATATCTCCTTTTTATAAGGTCTATTAATATACGATCGATACGATAATCGTAATCGAAAGGTAAAAAGTGACCTATTTCGCTCTTTACTCTACTATTATACTACGGAAAGGCGATTAGGTCTACCGGATATCGCGGTAAAAGAGCCGAAAAAACGGTCTGAATCGTGGAATAAGGCTCTTTCGAACCGAATCGGCGTGGTAAAATGGTTTTGAAATCTTTTTTTCCAAGGCGGGCCGTTCCTAGTGGTATGCTAGGACCTAATCAACCCTAGATCGTTAAAATTACCACCTCTGTGTGCTATTAAACCGGCCTTAATCCCACCTTAATCCACCGTCTTTGACTGCTTCTTGACAGGCTCTTTCGGGTCGCCATTATAGAGTTCCGCTAGTGCTTCGTGATGGACCGGCATATCTTTATTGAACTCCACTTCAGTCACATCTTCTTGTGTGTTGTCGTAATCGTAGTCATACTCGGTGTCCCTATACTCCTGGTGCTTGTAGATCATACCTTCTGGTATCTGTGTGTTGGGATCTAGGAATTTTGCCCGTTTGTATCGGTCCCATTTCAGTTGTGCTTCCCGAAGGCTATCGGCTCGTATGAAGTAATCGCTCTCCCTCACATATACCTTGTGTGTGCCCACTTTGTAGAGTTTCATCATCCCCATAGCGGCCGCTGTCTTCATCCGATGTGTCATTTCGCTTCCTTTTCTTCGGGTGCTCCGAATAGATTTTCTTTTATGGTCTTGGATTCTACTAGGGTTACTCCCCAGCCGTGTTCGGGATGGAATGTGGGTTCCCAACGGTCTCGGATTAGTGCCACCGACTCTTCACCGGCGTCATATAAGCCCGTAATTAGGCCTTCACAGGTGTTCCGGAAACACAGTTCCGCCCCGTTTATGCTACCCCATCGGCCTGGCATCGCGTAACTTCGGACCAGCCCATCCTTGTTGTAGAAGTGCTTCACATAGTATTCGGTGTAGCCCTCGGGTTTAGGTTGATATCTAGTTTGTGTCATTTCGCTTCCTTTCTGGCCTATGCCGCTTTGCGTTGATTGAAATACCACTTGTTGAATTTTTCACCTGTCCAAGTAAGGATTTCTTCCCTATCTAGATCATATTGCTCGATGAACCTATCCACTGCTAGTTGCGTATCGCATATACACGGATGGGCCTGGAGCCGATAATGCGAATGGATGTGTGAGTTGTCCGGACGGGTTAGGAACGCACGGACCCAGTGTTTTTTGTATGGTGTGACACCAAGTTGATCTGGTTGTTTGTATGAGCGAGTGTCATCTAATACCACCATCGTCATTGACTCTGGTTTCGAATATTCTAATACCGTTTTGTAGAAATCTAACCAATTGGCGGCACCGGTAAGTGTCTTAGCAACGGTCTTTTCAGTGACCTCACCCGATCGATTCCAGAAAGTGATCGCCCTCATACCTTTTCGTGGACCACGACTGATAACCCTATCCGTCATTACCAAATTAGGCATCTTGTCTGCGAAGGCTTCGAAGATCGCCTGGCTATCCGTTGGATAATTTTTCTTTATGTGTTTTACTAGGCTTCTAGTATCCTTCCTAGCGGCCTTTAGCAGTTCTCCCATCTGCTCCGCTGTGAAGTAAGTGTGTATATAGAGTTTTTTCATCTGTTTTTTCCTTTGTTCATAGTCTTAGTATAACACAGGATCTTGTGCTGTCTACCTGCTAGAAGTCGCTGGAAATGGGGGTTTTTAGGCTTTTCTGTGCTGGGGGCTGATGATTTTAGGCACCGTGTGACGCCATCTCACCTGATGATGTATCCTAGGATAGCGACTCATCATAACCGCCACCCGCACGCTACTGGGCTGGTAGATAACCGAGTATATGCTTTTGACATAGGTTCCGGAATCTAGGTAGATCTCGGTCATACCACCGGAATTTTTTTGTGTCTGTCGCTGTTGTAGTGCCAGTCGCATACAGGTAAGGAATAGGTCGCCCCGGGCACCCCAGAAGGTGTAGGCGTTGACATCCTCGTTGACACGACCTATGAACTGGAACGGCCTGTCAGTAAGGCAAACGAAACTATTCATCGCCTTCCGCTTGGGCTTCTTCCAGATGTCTCCGTGGACACCACCTATGTAGTCTCCGCCCTGTGCCATACAGAGTGTCTTGAATCGGGTCTGTTCTAGGAATCGCACCATCGCGGCGAACACCGAGTCTAGGTTCCATATCTCACACACCGACCGGCCCGGTATGCCCTCGATGTATTCGTCCCGGTGATTGACCTTGTATCTGAATTCGGTGTAGTCGTCATCAAGCACCACGAAACTGCTGTAGCCCAGTCGTTCCGCGATACGCCAGCACATATTACGGGCGTATATCACACCGCCCTGTATCTCCGAGTCGTGGAAACGGGCACCCCGCTTGCCTGTAAAGTTGTCGCCGGTGTCGGTTATGTCCTTGGCCTCCTCCATACTGAACACATACACCTCGCCCGGGAATTTGTCCTCGTATCGATCACGCTGTGGATCGGTGTCGTCTATGATGATGCGTATGTCGCCCGTGTATCCGTCCTTGCGCAGTGTCCGTGTTGTGAACACAGCGTCGGCACGGCCGTGGCTAAGGATGAACGCACAGAACTTACTCATCCGGATGGTCTTTCTGGAATATCTCCCGTAGCGTGTCCGTGAGTTGGACATAGCCGTTTTCTATCGCGGTATCGAAGTCGGGGATCACTAAGGCACTGGCCTCCATCAGTCGCTGTGTCTCTGCGTCCGCGTGGCAGTAGTATTCCGCTATCTGTTCGTAGTCGAACCTGCGATGACGCTGTGCGGCCTGTCTTAGGAACTGCTTGACATCCTCGGCACAGGCACTGGCTTCTATCGCTGTCAGTAAACGGTCGTGCTGTTGGTTGTCCACCAGTTGTGTGATCGCGGGCCTATTGCCCTTGGGGGTGTAGATGGGTGTGTCCACTTTCGTGGTGTAGTCACGACCGGTGTTGTCCAGTTCACGCAACTGATCTATCTCTTTTGCGTCGAATCCGGTAAGGTCCGTGTTGCCGGTCTTGGCCAGCACATCATCCAACTCCTGGATCAACATCTCGTTGTCCCAGTCCGCCAGTTCATTCAATCTGTTGTCCGCTATCCGGTATTTCGCCACTAGTGCGGGATCCACTCCGGTCATCTTGGTGACTGGCACCCGTTCCATACCCAACCGCTTGGCGGCTTTGAATCTAGTGTGTCCCACCACTATGACATCATCGTCATCCACCACTATGGGTTGCCTGAAGCCGAACTTCTGTATGCTCTCGGCCACCTGTGCCACGGCCCCGTCGTTCTTCCTCGGGTTCCGGGCGTAGGGTTTTATCTCTGTGATTGGTCTCTGCGTTACTTCCATATGTGTATCTCCTAGTCGTATTTATAACCCCGTAGCGCATACCACACGATTTCGCGGCTCAACCACCGCGGACATCTGGGATCGGCCACTAGTAGTAGTAGGAAGTCCTGGGAGTAAGGCCACTGATCGGCGTCGATGTAGTCCCAGTCCGCATCGCGTCGTCGTTCACGCGGCCTATTCTCGGCCACACCGTTGATGTTTCTTCTACGCAGTTCGGCCCGGCAGTAATCCTGTATCTCGTGTAGTTCCCGGAAAAGGTTGATGTTGGTGAAGATGTGATCTATTATAGGCATTTGTTATATCGGGATCGTGGCTGACTCAAGGGATATGCCTAGCCAATGTCAGAAAAAACTGAGCACTTAAGTCAACACCACGGTCCCAGTGGAGTGAGTTGTATGGCTCATAGGACCCAGGATGGATCCGATTTAGTCGAATAGTTTCGCAAGAAGTATCGACCAACTCACTCCGTCAGTATTTACATACGATCATCTAGAACCGGGGTAGAAAAGGTCTTTGACAAGACCTAGGAACTCACTCGCGTTCGTTCCTGTGTTTCCTGATAGTAAGGTAGGACTCTTTATGTAGATTGAGCCCATAGTTCGGCTATTGCTAGCCGAACTGAAACTTTATGTGAGTTTCACCCATCTGTAAGTCGCTGTCTGGCCAGGCGGTAGGGCTATACCTGTTTGCTCGTTCTATCCTACGCGATCTATCCTAATCCTCTTACAGTAATCTTAGGATAGACTAGTGTTGTATCTTTTTCACAGAGCACTATCTTTTAGTTTTCTTTAAAGTCTCCTAACGGGATTCACCTGTCGCCTGTTAAGCCGCATTTCCCTGGACTATTGTGAGCCTAAGTTTTGAAGTTTTTATATGAGCCTATAATACTATATATCCTGAAAGGCAAATAGTCTATAGAAAATGTAAATATTTGCGGTGTTTTGCTTTCCTATTGGTCTTACTCCAGTAATCTCCAGCAAAGCACCACCCTACCGTAAATATTAGGATGTTGATATGGTTTAATAGTCCTAGCATACAGAAGATACTAGATAGCACACCCGCACACACGCTAGAAATAGGTTGTAATCATCTATATAGATTGCGTAGGTTAAGCCATTGTGTAGCATACGATCCTAGGACCCGCGACCAAATTATCCAAGATCTCCAAGAACACCAAAACGGTCATTTACCCCAATTCTTTTGTAGGAATGGCTCCGGCAAAGATTTTTTTAAAGATGTCATAACACCTAACAGGCTCGCACCCGAAGACAGCGGAACACTGGCGATAGCACTTGCGATTTTCTATTTAAAACAGAAGGATATAGGTATAGTAGGCTGTGATTGGCACACCGATGAAACTCGGAGCCTGTTCGATGCTAGATACACGCATAAAAAGATCTATCCTAAAGTGACTAACAGCAAACTACAACTGCTTAGGACATATCAGCGCGAACTAGGTGTTAGGTTTTGTTTCTATGGTGAGCGACCGATCTCGAAGGAATTCGCACACGCAAAGGTCGAAGATCTATCATACAGTAGTTCTTAAGCACACCGCGGTTTAATACGAATTCACATAGATGTCGATCGTGACAGGGTGATTTCAATTTCACACAATGGTATGAACCATATTTCACAAGTTTTATATCGAAAAGCGATTGTTTCATTCGCCTAACTGACCGTGTGTGGACTGGCGTTGGCGTAATCGCTTCTTCTGTTAAGTTCGTTCCTAGCCGCAACTCTGACATTGTATTGTTCGCCTGAAGCGACCGGATCTATGAAAAATTCTGTATCGTTGGTTATACCCGCTGTGATGTAATCTGTGTCTGACACTAACTTGTATTGGACGATGTATTCCTTTATGAAAGGATCTGTTGTCGCAGTCCAGGTCACATCTAATCGTGCCTCCGCCACATAACCGGAACTGGTTGTTGTCGAACTCGTAACGCTCACATTGGTAGGTGCCGGAACTAATAGCGGATCCGGTAGGTTTAATGTTGGCCTCGTTATGTCGGCCGATTTAGCATTGATCGTGTATACCGTAGGTTGATGTTCGAAACCTGTGACCTGTATGTCACCTTCCGCGTTAAGCCGAATGTCCGTTATCCTGAACACACCGTCTAGGCCTATAGTGTTAGAAACTACCCTACAAAGATCGCCCACACTTATGTTACTGCTGGCAATAGTAGTAGCAAATTGTATCTGTTTAGCATTCCTAGACCTCTTAACGAATACCTCGGCATACTGGAGTGCCTGTTCCCTGTTCGCCACGGTAGGTAGACTCAAGGTAGTCTCGAATCTCTGATTGTTGTCCTCTGAAAGGAAAAAAGTATCATCCGCACTGCCGTCATCCGGATAGATCACTTCGTTAGGTTGGTAGTCAGCATCCGGGTCTACATATGTGATCCTACATCTATTGAATTTTGTTTCTTTGTTGTCACCAACCAATCTTAGTCCGCCTACTATGTTGTCGTCGTTGGCCGTAAACTCCACAGGTGGATCACTAGGTATGTTCGCTATGTCGGTATCATCCCCGGCGTTTTCTATCTTCAATCTAAACTTACCTTGTGTGTAAGGCATAATGCCCCTGAAACCCACTAGCAGTATCTTACAGTTGTTCATAATGCTAGCCGAAGTCTCTACCACGGCATCACAAGTGAACGCCTTACCGGTAGTTGTTGCGGTGTAGTCAACGGTTTGATCACACAGCACCGCGGCACGCCTGAAACTTATCCAGTCGAATGCTTCGTTGTCTAGTCCCTTGCCATATCTTGGATTACGCATATAGTCCAGCAACACATTTGCCGGGTTGTTGTTGAACGAAACCGTCTCACTGCCATAGGCCACGGTATGGTCCTCATATTCCGGTGTCTTGACTTCTAGGGTCATCTCTGCCGTGCCGGATATGGTGCCAGAGGCACTACTCACCGTAAGGAATGGCTGGAACTGCCAGGTGCTCGATGTGACTAGATCTGTAATAGTCTTCTCGAAGGTTGCCGTGATAGTTCCATCGCTCTGTTTCAATATCTTGTTGCCTGTTTCACCTATAGGCACATCTCCTGGGCGGTAATTCACACCGTCCTTGAATAGTAGGAAACCTAAATTATATGATCCGTAATTGTTAGTGTTGCTAGATAGCACCGCCCTAAGGGTGACCTTGACTTCTGCGTCGTTCCTAGCGGGAACGAAGTCTATGTCGTTGTTATTATCGCCACCGAATCTATAACCATTGGCGACCGATATTGGAATATTCTTGTAAGCATAGGTGTCATCGGCCGTTATCGTGAATCCTTCATCATCGGTATCATCGAAACTACCGTAATCCGTCCTGCTGTAGCCCGACACTAGATCGAATATCTTCCTACCTTTCAGTGTTACCTTGACATTAGGTATACCCCCACCATAGGGGTTGTTGTCTGAATCCGCCTGTGACTCGATCTTCTTCCATCTAAACCTCGCGGCTAGGTAGCAAAGACCCCTTAATCTATGATCACTAGTCCATCCCGGTGCCTCCTGTAGCAACGAACTCGACACTTGGTCATCCCTGCCATCGAAGAACTGGACTTTTAATCTATTGTCATCTGAGTAAGGCGATTCGCTCACCGTGGCCTCTACCCCGTGTGCGAAACTGCTTGGTGTGACTACGATATCATCTATAAGCAGTTGTGTGTAACTATCGCACTGCCCCTCTGACAGCACATAGGCCACATAAAGGTATTCATTACCGGAACCGTTAGTCGAAACGAAAACCCTAGAACCGCCAACCATCCTTGTGCCATAAACGATAGGCACATTGCTTATACCCGAATCCTTGTTTAATAGGACACCCTGTATCTGTTCATCTTGTTGTGCGGAAACCTCCGGCACCGTCATATCTATACCGAAAGGTGATGTGAAGATCTTTACGACCCCTTCGACTAGGCTACCTACGAACTTGAATACCTTGCCAATTATTCCGCCGCCGCCTCCGCCGCCGCCTTTACATTCTGTGATAGGACCTTCATACTCGTAGGAATCTTCCTCGATTATGTTCATATCCTTATCGTAGACTATCTTCTTGTATATCTTCATCTTACTAATAATTTCTTGTAGTGTTCGTTATATTTCACATAGCCCATCCTATCTAGGAACTTGGCGATACGCTCACCCTCATCATTGAAGGCGAAGTTAAAATGTATTTCTAGGGCACGGTTCTCCTTTGCCCACTGCTCCGCTACCTTGAATAGTCTAGCCGCTAACATCCCTTTCCTATAGGCCGGCTTTATGTAGTAGAAGTGATCCATAGCGAAGGTGTCGTAGTTGTATTCGAACTGCTCTAGGCTTACACCTACTAGTCCGACTAGTTCGCCATTATCATCTATCACGAAAGCCCGTCTTGTTGGATGTCCTACCGCATTCTCGAATTGTATCCTTATCTTCTCCCTATCGTAATTTAGGTAGTTGAATCTCGAAGCCGCGAACTGCTCGTATCCTAGTTCTACTAGTTGCGGCACATCCTCTTTTGTTATTGGTCTAATAAGCATTTTCTTTTTCGTAAACTTTCCTTACAATCTTGTAGTTCCTTTTCAACAGGATGTCCTCCGGTATTAACGGATTGTCATCTGCTATCATTATACTCTCGTATCCTATCTCTATCATTTTCTTCTCGAGCATAGTGATACAGGTTTCTATGTTCTCCCAGGTCCTGAATTCTTTTTTAAGGTATAGGAATTCTAGGTTCAATTTTTTAAGTGTGCTCCATAACATCTGTGTTTCGCTGATAACGATGAAACCTATCATATCCTTTTCGATATAGAGCCCATACATCTCGACCCCGGGTGTGACGAACATATTCTTGACCTTGAAATTGAAAAGTATAGGATCGAAATCCTTGTCCTTTAGTTCCATCTCTTCTATGCTCTCTTGTGCTAACAAGAGTCCCGCCCCTGCGTCTAGCGGTGTCAATTTCCTTACCTTAAGGTCTACGGTCTGCCCCATTTTATATCCTTTACTATTTGTGGTGAAAAATCCATCCCCTTGTCGCCGCTGAAGTATAAGTTCTGTGATGCGGGATTAGTCCTCCTACCGTTGGTTCTATTGAAGTCAGCGAAGAAACTTGCTACTGATAATGTCACATTCGCGGTATTGTTGTTCTCTGTTAGGCTCCATCCAGAAATCCTACCATCGAATATCGTGAACACATCATCACCGGTAAAACTGTAATCATCGTTTAGAACTGCCCTGTAAAGGACAACACGCTTATCGATGAAATCATTGTTAATCAATACCGCAACCATAGTTGGGTCTACCGCGGTGAAGTTAAGATCTAATGTTCCTACCCTAAGGTCCGAGTTCTCTACGATGTCCCTGTAGTTTAGGAATAGACCTTGTGCTATGTAGGTCTGTGTTCCGGATTCTGGTGCCGTTGGTGAATCATATGCTAGGCTGATATTGCTAGTCGTGAAGTATAATGGTGTGGTGAAATGGAATTCTATCAGGTCCGCTACAAAGACTTTCTTTGCGGCTAACTTGTCTTGGAGTGCCTGTGGTATATCTCTTGGCATTATATCTCCTCACGAACGCTTATTTCATATCTATAGTATCCGTCGTTCTGTAGTTCATAACTGACTTCATCGGACTGGAAGAATACCTTGAAAGGAACATTGTTGTAGATCACCGTGTCGGTCCCGCCCGTGATAGCGGTGGTCAACGGTGGATAGAAACTCATCTGTTTGACCGCGGAATCATTTGCGAGTGTAAGGTCTTCAGTCAACATATAGACCTTGTCGTGATTACTGAATTTTATAACATCGCCTTTCTTGAGTGTTCCTGATGGTGTGCCGTCGTCGGTGATTGCTACGCTAGTAGATCCTGCGGCCTGACTCATCGCCGGATCGGTTGAATTGACATTAGCGGTCGTTACCGTGCCCGTCATAGTGCCTATTGTGGAACTCACAACCGGTGGAACTAGTGTGAAACTCTCTACCTGTCCATCTTGCTGTATTATAAAAGAATAGAGTGCGTTGAAATCTTGCCTAGATAATGGCGGTGATTTCAACTTTATGCTGAAGTATTGACTGCCTGTCTTTATCCTCTGTGTATTACCTGAAACCGACTCAGTCAATCTTGACCTAGTGTTAGACTTTAGTTCTAGTGCTGTGAAACCTGCTGTTGGAAATGTGCCTGCCATTAGATTAATCTCGCCCTTCCTCGTTCTGTTAGACCCCTATTGATAATACTAATTATCAGGTCTTGTCTGCTCTGTAATAATTCGTCGAAACCTTGTGCGTCTACGGTAGAAATATTGAAATTCACCGTGGCACCTTGAGTGTTGCCGAAGGTGTCTTGGTTGTTGTCGATCCTTCCGCTAGTGTTAGGACGGAACAACTCGGGGCCATTTTCACCGACCAAGAATGTTTCACCCGGTGTTACCGGTCCTCCCCTTTCCCTACCGCTAAAGGATTGTGATCTGATCGCGTTTACCTGTGCTAGACCGAAAGCCAATTGTGCCCCAGCAAAGATGAAACTGAAAGGTGGCGGATAAGCCGATAGTGCGTTAGTCACACCCTTGTAGGTGTTGATAAGTGCTTCTGCTATCCTTACTTTCTTGTGTAGATCGAATGCCTTCTTGTTGAATGTGGCCGTCTGTTCTAGGATGCTGGATAGTCCTGTCTTCGCTATATCGATCTTTTGATCCTGTGTTAGTTTCTCGAAATCTATTTCTTTGAGTTTGCCTTGTCTTAGACCGCCTAGGAAATCATCGTATTGTTTCTTGTTGGCCTCTGCTTCCTTCTTGGCTAACTCTATCCTTTGTCTTGTGGCTTCTTCGGTTATCTTGGTCTTTAGATCTTCTAGTTCGTATTTGTTGATTTCTTCTTTATCATATAATTCTTTTAATCTTGCTAGACGCTCTTCTTCCGTCCTAGTGATCGCTTCTGCCTGTGTTTCACCTAATTGGTTGATCCTGTCAACGAAACTAGCCGCCGCACCTTTTAGGTTCTCGTAGTTTATTGCTGTGGCGTTTATCTGTTCGTTCTGATATTTCAAGGCATTGGCCTGTATCTGCGTGGCAGTGGTCATATCATCGTAGAGTGCTATACTACCGGTTAGGACTTGATTCTCTAGGTTCTTTAATCTTGTGGTTTCATCTATCTCTGACTGGAAGTCGTCGATGGTTGGTATGGTTTTGTCCATCGCTTCTTCGTTGCCGAATAATTTTGCTGTGAGTTTGTCGATCTCGTCACCGAATAGGGCTATACCCGCTATGGCACCGATAGTTCCTAACAATATTAAAGGATGTTTTCTCGCTACCGCCCCTGTGGCCCTTAGGACAGGTAACAGTTTTGTCAACGACATACCAAGACCCGCAAAGGCCAATCTCATATTGCCTACCGCTATCGCTACTTTAAGTGCTAGTAAGGCACCTATCGCTATCTTGACTAGGTCTATATTTTCCTTAAGGAAGATGACCGCTTTACCTGTCGCTATCGCGGCCTGCCCTAGTCCTTGTCCTAGTTCTCTGGCGAAGTTATCTATTGTTTCTTGGTTCTCCTCGAAGAACTCGTTTAGGTCACCTAATTGATCTTTTAATTCATCGAAAAATTCTCTACTGGCTACATCTTGGAACTTGAATAGTTTATCCTGTAGCATCGAAATAGTTCCTTCGAGTGTTTCAGCGAACTCATCTGTCGCTCCACCGAATTCACCGCCCCTACCGAATACTCTCTGGAATGCGGCCCTAGTTTCTTCTGCTGTAGCCGTAGCACCCTCTTTGAATCCTAATAAACTCCTAACACCTCTTTCCCTAAAGATGTCAGCCGCCGCGATACCACCACTCAATGCCCTCTGTATCTGCTCACCCGCTGTCTGGAAGTCAAGTCCTGATACCGCGGCAACATTACCGGTTATCTCTAATATGTTCTTTAATTCATCCGCGTCATTGGCAACTACCGCTAGGTTACCCGAAGCGGCAGATATCTGTTCTAGACTGAAGGGAACCCGGCCCGCGAATTCTGTTAAGGTCTCGAATGCCTTGGCACCTTCCTCCGCACTACCAAACAAGAACTTGAATCGTAGGCCTAAAGATTCTACCTGTGATCCAACCCTTACTAGGCTCCTTAACGCACTACCAACTCCGATGGCGGCGATTGCTCCAGCGGCAACTTTCGCGGCTGTTCCCAGGCTCAACGCACTCCTCTGAGTCTTACCTAGGGCGGCTTCTAGTCTGTCGATCCTCTGTGTATTCTTTACGACTACATCAAGATCTATTCTTTGTTGTGTTGCCACGGCTCTTCATCCTCCTCATTTGTCTGTTGGTGACATCTTGTTCTTTTTTAATCCACGCGGACCAAAGGTCCAACTCCAACACAGACAACTCCATAATCTCTGCGATAGGTCTTTTCAACCTATCCGCCAACATTATTATGAAGCCTAACTCCGTGTTGGCTTCTATTCCTTTACGACATCATCAATCGGTCTTCTAAGGCCTATGTTGTTGATCTGTCCCGCTACCTTTATGATAACGCTTGGATCGGCCTCGTTCATAAGATTGATTCTGTCTGCGTCGTGAAAGAGTTTCTTACCATCTTTGTCTAACGCCTTCACGATTAAAGATTCAACCAATGCCTCTACCGTCTTACCCTGTTGTTGTAATTCGATCACCTTGGCCTCATCTCTGAACGCATAAGTCTTCTTACAATAGATATCCATATCCCATTCTGGCACGGTGATCTTTTCTAGATCTCCCGCTATCGCCTTCTGGTAGTGATTCGATATCTTTTCTAGTGTCTTACTCATATTATCTTACTCTCCTTTTCCTATTTGCTCTTGTTGTTCTTATTGCCGGTTTCGTTATACCTCGACCTCGAGTCTGTTTACTGTAATTGTTCTCTAGCCTTTCGATATAAGGAACTCGGTTTGCTATCTTCACCTTGTTTGTCTTCTCTTGTTTGTTCCACCCCCGTCTTGCCCGACCTTCGGCTATGGGTGTCTTGGCACGCAAATTCCTTAGGAGTTCATCACTGAATCCTAATAGTTCTGCCTTCACATTGCCGCGAACCTCGCCTATGATCTTCCTAAGACTAGGGGTGAAACTAACGTTTATCATTATAACTCGATTCTTGCTAACGCTCCTGATCCCTGAAACTGGATAGATGCCTCGACCGCTCCGTCGAAGTTGCTAGTGATTGAGTGTCCAGTCACGATGACATTGCCTGATAATTTGATACCAGTCGTTTCACCTGACGGGAATAATTCAATCTTCGCTACCGAGTCTGGATTCTCGACATAACTTAAAAAGTTACTTTGTCCTTCGTCGTCGTCCCTTAGATAAACATCTAAAGATCCCGAAAACTGCGACAAACCTGCTAGATATGATCTATCAGTGTCACCCATAGTTGTGGTCTCAATTGTTTGAACTTCCCTATCTATAGTGAAAGATCTAACCGAAGCCACAGCCGCTACCGTAGAATCATCGCCTACGAATTTGATGACTCCGCTTTCACCTGTATATACACCAGTATTAACTGCCATTGTATTACTCCTTGTTGTTTAGATCTTCCGGACCTGAAAGATCATTTGTTGATTTAACCTCGACCTCACCTATCTCGAGTTTATACTCGGGAACGATTCTCTTTCTTGGTCTAAGTTTTTGTTGAACAGGTTCTAAGGTCCAACCTGTATCCAAGTGTGCCTGGACATTACATCCACGCACTCGCTTTGAATTCTTTTCTTTATACATCTTGATGCTCATTATAACACTCCTTTTTTGTAATGGTAGGTCACATCGACATTAACGACTACCTCGCCTAAAGGTAGTTCACGCTCGACCACTTCCACGCCTGCCACTTTAGTTGTGACATTGTGTATGTTGTCCGCGGATATGGTGATGTCTCTGTCCCTACTGAGTTCTAGGGTCTCTTCTATACGCTCAACTATCTCGTTCCTTAGTGTGTCTATCTGGTTGCCTCGCACATAACACCTTAGGTTGTATCTTATTATGCCCCTTCTGATGTCCGTTGCTAGATCTTCCCTAGTTTCATCCGCCGTTGTTATTAACACCGCGGGAAATTGTGTGATCGCTAGTTTCTGGACATCGAAGAAGACTCTGCTCACCGACCCCAAAGCAGGATCCGTCATATTCAATAATTGTTTCTCGATGTTGATTGCTATATTTTCTCTGGCCGACATTACCTTACCAATCTATTATGATGGAAGGATCTCTGTTCTGAATCTGTGATTGTGCCTGAACTATCCGCGTCGTATTCTACGCCTGCCCTCAATATAAGATCGAACTCTTCCTCGAATTTCTGCTTGTAATACTGCATTTTTTCTCTGAAAAGGTCCCCGTCCGGATCGAAGGTCGATAGCCTTGGATATATGTAGTATGCTAAAACGTGGTATACAGCCGCTCTCGTGAACTGCGATGCTGTCAACCTAGACGGACTCAACTTCTCACTGCTGGTTCCAACGATGGTGATGTCATATCTACCATAGTCTGCCTTGGGCCACCAACGGATATTTAGAAGACGGATGATGTCATCGTATGACTTCTCGTGAAGCGAATCGAATTCGGCAATTCCGTATTTCTGTATATCGGGTTCGTATTCTAGGATGTTTGTGTCGTTAGCAAATGTGCTCATAAAGGTCCTTCCTTATGTTATAGAACTAGGTCCTTCCTAACTCTAACAATATTTATTCGGATACAAAAAAGGCGAGCCTAAACAATCCATTTTAGACCCGCCTAATCTGTTTGACTACGAGGGGTTCTCCCTATTAGCCGATTACTTTAGAACCTTTAATTCTACAAGCGTAAGCCGCCTTCACAAGTGCCGTTTTAACAGCAGTTGATCCAACATACTCAGTGTGACGCATAGAAGCATCCCTCTGGCTCTCTATTCTTAAAGATCTTTTGATAACATGTGCAAAGGCCTGTGGTGAAAAAACGCAACCTTGTGCGTCAGTTGCCACAGAGTCAGCCGCGATACCAGTCGATTGGAAGATCTTCACATTGAATAATTTTCCAACGAAAGCAGATGAAGATAACAAAGTGTTACCTACATTTGAAATCGCATTTGCTGATGTTCCGTAGCCAGCACCTGCTAAAGCAGAGGCTAAACCATATGCTTGACCCGGGTGGATCACGCAGTGGTAGTCACCTTCACCATCGGTCGGTGCGTTGTTTTGCCTTAGTTTGTATACACCTTGTAAGATGATAGCCGGAGTGATAGTTGTAGCATTGTCACCAGCATCTAGGGCGATGTTCGCCTCTGTGAATAGTGAAAATGCGTTTGAGTCAACTTTTTCTCCAATAGCCGATCCGATCATCTGTCCCACATCAGAACCCATATTTCTTACAGTAGATTCTGCTAAAAGGTCAGATACATCGATCCTTGCTTGGACTTCTGCCGCAGTAACATCAACCTGAGTAACCGTGAAGTTAGTATCAGTAACTTCTGTAGTCTGGTTTTGTTCTTGTGCCGCAATTTCTGGATACACAGGGATCTGTGCTGTTAAGCCAGGTGTTCCTGTCATATCGTATGTTGTGAAAACCTTGTCCGCAATCGATTTCTCAGATTGTGTAAACACGGCCTCTTGTAACATATTCGTCAATAATTGACTGTCGTTTATGTTTGTGTTAGCCATCGCTAAACTCCTTTATTGTTGTGGAAAGTATTTACAGAACGTTAGGATAAATCTTCTTCCTCATCTCTGCGTAAACTTTCCGTTGTTCTGGATCTCTAAGATCCAACTTGTTCATATCAACATTAGGTTTAACGCCTTCGGGATTAGAATTCGAAGTTGCTCCGGATCCGGTAGCACCTGCCTGGACGAAGTGGGGATTGGCTTTTAGCCATTCGCCTACTGCGTGGTCGATATCCAACGGATCGCCGGTCTCGGCATATCTAGTATTTCCCGTCTTGGGATCTACCACTTCTACCTGTCCGGTCTCTGACATCTTGACTTGATCTCTCACAAGTTTTACAACCTGTTCAGGATTAACTGCCTTATATTTGCTCGCCGCATTTATAAGAGCACCATCAACCTTGATCTTGGTCAATTCATCAGTTAGAGTAGATATCTTAGAGTTGGCTTTCTCTGCCTGCTCTTTGAGTATCTTCTCGAATTCGCCCTTCCTCTTTTGCTCCTCGAGTTGCTTTTGCTCCTCTTGTTGTAATAGAGTGTTATAGCGCTCAACATCTACATTAGAAAATTTCTTTGCCACAGCCTGTTCGCCTTGTAGTCTGGCGGACTTCATCGCGGCATTGAATTGTTCTTTTGTGTAAACTGGTTGATTTTCAGTTTCCTGCGTTGGATTATTTTTTGAGTCTTCCGTTACGGGAGCAGTCGCCTGTTCTGTATTGACTTCCAATGTTTTTTCATCACTCATTGCTGTGTTCCTCCATTTGTTTGCGACGCTGGATAACGTCGAATAATGTTATTTATAGTAGATTAGTAGAACATACTATTATTAGGGTCAAGACCCCAAGCAGTATAATAATCTGTTCTTCGAAGTTGTTGTTGGGCATTTTTTAATTTACTAAGATCCTGTATGAACATCAACGGTGCTTTACCATAACTGAAACTCACGCCCTTGTGCTTGCCCGAGTTGTCGGGATGGTCATACATCACGGCATAGGAAGGGTTAGCCTTGTGTGCCTCTTCACACATCTTAGATAGTTTCCTATCGGTTATCTTGTAATTGAAATAAAGGATGACAATATCAAGAGCAAGAGTATTAAAAAGATCACAACACTGCCTAACCTGAGCCAACAGATCCACCTTCGCAGGGATGATCTGTATTTTACGATCCTTGAGTGTTCTTTTAGCATACGGACAGATTGTCGCTCCACTCGTTTTATGAGTTTTCGCAACAACCTGTCCGATCCAGTCCTCAATGTCTTTACTTCCTACGGCCACTCTTCTTCTTCTTGGACATAGGACTTCTTCTACCTGATGACTTGGGTTTTCTTCTTCCGCTTCCTGGCATCTTAGTCCTCCTTTTTCCGGTCCCTAAAATTGCCTTCCCACTAATCGTGTTGAAGTTTGCCATTTATAGGTTCCTTTCCTTGGTTCATTGATGGAGCATATAACTCCAGCAATTCTAGTCCGCGATGATGAGCAGTCTTCTTTATGTTGATGAGTGCTTTCCTTGCCTGTTCGGCGTAACGCCTGCTGGGCCTATCTATCAACTTCTCCATCGCCTTGAAGTATTCCATACACTGGACCTTCAGTTGTTCGTGTCTTGCCGATTCTACTGGTGTTCGGTATATTTTCGCTACACCCATTATTCTAATTCCCCTGGTTTCACAGGACTGAAGTGTATCGAGTGCCAAGGTGCGGTTAGTCCGTGTGCGTTCTTGTATATCTCTCCTGTCTGGACTGATTGTGCGGCCATAAATGTCCTGGTGCCATTGCCCGATCTCTTCTTCTGTATCACCTTACAGGGCTTCCACTCCTGCCCCTTGGCGTAGAATTTCGCGTGCGGGGTCTGCTGTCCTTTTCGTGTCTTTATACCTGCCACTACTATCTACCTCCATTATTGTTCAACTCTCTGTTTAATAAACTCAGCATAGTCTGGATCCATTTCAATTGATACGCTATCTATGCCGCGTTCTTGACATACCTTTGATACTGTGCCAGTTCCTGCGAAAGGATCAAGCACCTTACCTGTCCTGATGCCAGTGATATTTAAACAATGCCTTACCAATTCCCTTGGAAATATAGCAGGATGGCCTTTAGGTCCTTTGACAGCCGCACTGGCCTTACCCATATAACCTGTTGTCTCGTATGGAATGTGCCAGCAGTCTGTGGTTGGCCTGGTTCGTCTGCCAGTCCTCCTGTAGTTGTCTTCTGCCCATTCTTTCCTATAGGGAACACTACTCATCTCCCTGTCAATTGGTGTGTGGCCAGTGTGTGTGAAATGCCAAACCATCTCATAACCACGACACAAATACTTGTTGGTGTTCTGCGTGACTACACTCCTGCCCTTGATGCCTTCACCTGGCATCTCCACCGCCTTTGCCCATACGATTGGATTCTGTATTGTCATAGGAACCAGTTCTGCCAATCGGTAAGCGAACAAAGGATCTTTCCTGGTTGGTGATATGTTCAGGAAGAAATGTCCCTGTGGTTTTAGAACCCGCCTGATCTCAATGAACAGGTCACGCATTTTAGTGATGTAGTTTGTATCACGGTCGCGGTATTGATTGTATTGGACTCCAATGTTGTAGGGTGGTGATGTGATTACACAATCAATAGATTTGTCATCTATGTCTTGGATTGCTCTGAAGCAGTCATCTACTATTATCTCCACGCTCTTATACTCCAGTATGCCGGACTCAGTGATTTCTGTCCTTTAACTGCTCTTAGGATTGGTTTGAATCTTGCCATAAAACTTTTCTTCCTAGCCGGTATATTCTTCTTTATCGTCATACCGGGTTGTCCGAATCTCACTAGGTTGACCTTGCCGGTCTTCTGGTTACGCACATACACCGCACTCTTCTTGGGTCCGCCTGGTGTCCTGAAGGGCCGGTTAAGTGTTACTGTTCTGTTCCGATACTTCGCCATCTGTTTCCCCGTTAAAGAATGTTCTTATTTCTGGATGTAGTTCCATAATCTGTTCATCTGTGTAACCTTGTTCGACCATTTCACGCATATGTTTTATCATAGCGTCAGGTGAAGTCATTGGCGTGTGTGTTGTGGTGTCGACTGCTGGCTTGTTGTTCATCTGTTCTATGAACTCCTGCCTAGCGTCCTCGTCAGTCTCGATGATGTCAATAATCTTTTCATCGATCTTTTGTTTTATGGTAGGATCGGCAGGTTTAGTGTCCGCCGCTTTCTTAAGGATGTCCATCTCGTAACTCCTATCTCGGATGTTGAAGATGCTAGGATATTTTACATCACCATCCCAGGCCGTGTTCTGGAATAGACCAAAAAGCCTTAATATCTGTTCCTCGGCAAGTTGAAGATTTTTCGCCTTGTCGATAAGTTTCGTGTCAAGTTGTAGCATCTCGGTCTGTAACGCGATACCACTCATAGATCTCTGTTCTATCGCCCTAACCGAACCTAGGTGTCCCATCCTGTCGATGGCCTTTATCTTGTTCTCGATCGAGTTAAGGATCATATCGATTGATTGTCCCGAAGGCTGTAACAACGATGGTCTAAGGCCGGGATCTAGTTCATTAGGTATTGTGATGATAGCACCGGCACCTGCTCCCGCTTCTGTGTCTATCGTCTTTACGAGTGTGGGATGTCCAGATATCCTTATAGTTTGTTCTACTTCTGAAAGTTCATTATAGATGGCATTTTGCATATCTGCGATATCATTTATGTCACTGATTCCTATGCCCCTAGTGTGTGACCTTTGTGCGTATACGAACACACCTGGTATCTTGCCTAAAGGGTTAGGTAATTCTTCTATCAGTCTTAATTTTTCTTTCTCGTCGGGTTGGTATTCCTCGACATAGATTTTTTCTTTTGTGAAGGTCCTTAGGTAATTCTTAGTGTTTTGTTGATATGCCCTCTGTTCCTGTTCGAGCAGTCTAAGGAAACTTAATTCATACAATCCATTAGGTTGTCTTTCGAACTCCCAGTCTAGTATGTTTTCCGGAGTAAAGATACTCAGGTAAGGTCTTAGACCTTGTGCCAGTTCGTCCGCCCTTGTTCCTACCTGTGTGCTTGGTTTATCGACCAACACTAGGCAGTGTCCGTAGATGCTAGATTGTATGTTGACATCCCTCATAAACTGATTTAGATCCCTTCCTTCTAGGTCCGCGTCTTTAAGGAACGCTTCTATTTCTGGTGTTCCTTCTAGGTTACCTAGATTCCTCTCGGGATCGTTCCTGAATAAAAAGGAATTATAGATGTGTATTATGCTCTTACAATGGTTATCTAAAGGTGTCTGTGCTATCCTACCGATGTATTCCGATGAGTTCTCCATCACATACTTGGTAAGGTAGTTTCCCATCCTGTATTGGGCACCACCGCTGTATGAACGCTGTAGGAAATTCCACCGATTTATGTAGTTCACATACTCGTCGTGTAGGGGAATTCCATCGAAATTAGGTTGTCCGTAATCGTTGCCGGTGTTTGTTAGACTATAATCTGCCATTTGCTACTCCTGTCTGAAAATTGAATCTCTGCGGTTCTACCTCTGTCCTTGCCTTGGTTATCGGATAAAGAAAACTTATTAGATATCCTAAAGAGTCGTTTGCGTGATCCCATCCTTCGTCCTTTGTTGGCAGATTTGTGCCCTGCTTATAAGTGTGTCTTATTAAACTATTTATTAGGTTCTTTGCCTTAGGGTCTATTAACACCCCTCTGATACCCATCGCACTACACAACTTACTGTTCACACAATTTATCCTGTCACGGATGCTCATATGGCGGCTAGGCATCTTGACGATGAAGCCCGCATTCTGAAGTATCGAAGCATCAGTCCTTCTAGCGGAACTAGTCCTCCTCTGCCTCGCGGCCGGATCCGGATAGGCATAGATCTTCTTGCCTGGATACCTACGATGGATCTCTTCACACAACTCATCTGTGTTAGAACTCCATATCTGTATCTCATCGAACACATTTATGATATTGTCTTTGATGTAACTCACCGTTGCGAACATAGGATTCAAGTTAAAGTCAATTCCTATGTGTATAGCCGTCACATCCTCTGGTAGTGTGATGTTCCTTACATTGTGTTTTATATCGAATCCGTAGTAGATGATTCCAGAATAGGTCTCGAATGTTGCTTGGTATTCTTGACGAAATGTTTTAGCGTCTAGGTCCTTCTTGGCCTGCTCTATTTCATCTTCCGGCACGAAGCCGCCGTCTATGGTAGTGAATTGCCAACTAGCCCAATTGTCATCTGTTATCTTTTGTCCCTGTTGATATAAGTCGTGAAACCAATTTAGTCCCTTAGGTGTGCCTGTGAAAAAAACGTGTCCTCCGGTATCTGACAGCGTAGGTCTAAGAACTTCCTTCCAAGCGTGTTCGGAAATATCCGCCGTTTCATCGAGCACTAGGTAATCTAGTCCAACTCCACGAAGTGATTCTGGATTATCTGCTCCCCGCAATGCTATCCTACTACCGTTCTTAAGGTATAGGGTTAGTTCAGCCTCGTTCGCTTTCTTGACCCAATTCAATTCGTTTAGCATCTTCTTAATCTGTAACCATACAACCTGTTTCGCCTGCCTGTATGATGGTGCGACATACCAGCACAACTTATTAGGTTGCCTCGCGAAATAAGCCAATTGTCTTATTGCTAAAAATGTTTTCCCGAAACGACGCCCTGTCACAAGGACTTTGAATCTAGCGGGATGTTCCGCGACTTGCTTTTGCGGTAGTGATAACTTCATTAGGCATCTTCAGGCCAAGGTAAAGGTTCGTTGCTTTCGGTATCTTGTGGTGTGTCCGACTGCTCTAGGTAATTTTTTCCTAGGAAAATCAACATCCTCACATCCTTGTCTTTTACCGCTTTTTCGTATTGCGCTCTTCTTAGACCTTTTTTACCTTCTGCTCTGCCTTTTTCTATTACATCTTTGTATCTCTTTTTAAGATTGTCCACGCTGGTGTTCATCACCATCGCTATCTCTTCGTAACTACACATAATAAGAGCCAATCGCTCTATCATTTCTTTGTCTAGTTTGTAAGCCCTAGGTGATTTCGCCATTATAATTTCTTCTCCTGACAGATGATCCTGAAACTCCTAGCATCGGTATCGCCCTGTGAAGTGACGATCGTGATTTTTATCGTGTAGACATTCTGGATACTGCCGCCTGTCAACCTAACATTCACCACCGTGCCACCGCTGATGTTGACATCTGTGTTGGCATCTGTAGGTAGTTCTAGCGGACTGGCATCACCTGATACCGTGCTGATAGAAACCGTAGCGGAAGCCACGCTGTCCCCAGCATTAAGATAGTCTGTGAAGTCTAGACCGTATTGTATATTGCTGTCCGGATCTTTCGTGGCATAGATGCCATCGCGATCCGATCTAAATCCCGTCAAGTTCGCCATTACGCCTCTGCCCTCTCTTTAGGTGTGCTGAATCTGTTTGAAATAGGTGCCACTCTCAACTTAAATCTCCTTGTTTCTTGATCGACAATGTATAGTCTTGTCTCTGCCGCAACTTTATTTACTCTAATTTCTTGATCAACTAATGTTATGTTAGATTCTCTTGGTATAACCGCCGTCCTAGTCTCTGCCGGCACGGTAAAGATGTTGTAAGGATCCGCCTGGTAGAACAACTTCGCTGTGGTCAACTGCGAAGCCAATGCCGGAAGGACGAATTGGTATGGACCTAATCGCCTGCTAGGAACCGTGTCCGGTTGTGTGAATGCGGCTGTTAGATTTAACTGGTAAGGTCCCCTACGGTGTGTAGGAGTGATATCTATGGCGAAACTAGAACTTAAAATGTTATCTTGGTCACTTATTATCGCGGCCGTTAACACCGGTGTGAACGCACCTGTTATAGCGATAACACTAGGTTGATCGAATATGACAGTATCGACCAGTGTAGGAGTGAATGCGTCTGTGATGACACAATCCACATCTATGATACCGTTTGCTGTGAAAGATGTCGTCACCGTGGCTGTCAAGTCTGCCTCGGCAGGTTCGTTTAGGCCGGCTAATGCTGTTACCGATGTGCTCGCGGATATATTAGATGACGCAGTTGGTTTGAATGTTGATACGATATCCCTAGTGAATACAGCCGCGATATTATAGGCCCTAGCCCATACATCTTGGTCCCATTCGTCCCAGGTCTCCAGTGCGGTATCCCACACATTATCTAGCCAGGTCTCCCAACTATCCTTGTCATCCCATTTCTCTTCTGCCGCGATCGCGATAGCATTAATCGTGTTCCAGGTGTATTCACCACCTATGTCATAGATGGCATTACCCTGTATGCTGTCTGTAGCCTCGGCGGCAAGAATGGTATCGCCCTGTATCTTGAATGTTGGCGAAACCGTGAAACTGAAATCACTGCTGTAACTCTCTGGATCTAATCTTACTAGGTTATCGGTAGATGCCAGTAGTTCCGTTATAACCGAAAGCGATCTAGATGAATCCGCTATGTAAGTTGGTGTGAAACTTATCGTTGCCACAGCATCCACATCACCGACACCAAATTTTAAAAGAACCGAATCATCTGTGATAGTGGCCGTGCTGGTGATATCCGACTCAGCAAATTTCGTTACTGTGCCAATTGCTTCAATAGTGGCCGTGCTGGTGATTGGATCTATTGTGTCATTGCCAACCCCATCTATAAAAATATTATTGGCTTCCCATTTCCTATTGACATAAGGTCCATCCAATATTGGGACCGCTCTGATGACGGCCTGGTGGAGCCCGTTACTGTTTGAATTGCTGGTATCTAATTGTGTTGTGATAAAAGTGTCAGCGACTGGTAAGTCATTGACATTGGCAGTCTGCGTCGTAACGGCACTACCAGTCTGAGTAAAATTATTACTGCCCGAACTTACATCTGTTAAAAAAGGACCTGTTGAACTTGAACCTCCACCCAAGGCTGGGCCAAAAGTGAAATTGTTGGTATGGCTAACTCCAATACCTATACCAGCATTCTGAAGATCTACTTTTGCCCTGACACCATTGTATTCAACTATACAGCGATCCGCGGGAATGTTATAAACTGAATCAGCAGTTCTGAAATCAAGATTAAAACTGGCCTTTAAAGTTTTACTGCTTGGTGATGTATTAGATAAATCAACTAGAGCGTTGCTACCTGAAATTGACCAAGTTTTACCACTGCCTGATTGGGTTATTGAAGTGGGAGTCTGATCAGCCGCACCAAAATCATTCTGCTCACGCCTTATAACTGTATAGGTAGTCATCTAGATGACCCTCCAGTTATTACGCTAGACTTATAGATAGGTTGCCTGAACTGATAGTGAACTGGTCCCCGGAACTCACCGTCTTGTTGGTTGTGAGTGCTCCGAAGAATAATACATTATCCGCACCGGTCGTGTTACCGTCCATAAGTGCTAGGTGTGTTACCACATTGCCGCTTGATCCAGCGGTATCATAATCCGCGGTCGCTACCGGGAAAGAAACCGTTGCGTTCGAACTGATCGTTCCTGTTGTGGCCGCACCCGCGTTAGCGAATGTGATTGCTTGTCTGGCGTATGATCCGTTGTTTATCTCGTAGTATCCGAACTTGGCCGTTGTGTCCGTGCCTGAAGTGTTTGACTCTAGGGCCGCCGCAACACCTGAGCCTGAATCTGCGAATAGTGCCACATACACCGTTGCTGGTGGAGTGTAGCCTCTTCCTGAACCTACTGTTAAAGATCCATTGCCAAAATTTAAAACGTGATCTAGAAGTTTATCTTCTAAGTAGTCTGACGCTGATGACATAATTTTTTTCTCCTTGTTGTAATATTACCTAAGTATTTATTGGATCGTTGTGGATCACTCGTCTGTATCGTTGAAAGGATCCCTCTTCCTAAGTTCCGCCAGTTTCTTCTTGAACTCTTGGTTGCTTTTATACCAATCAATTGGTGATCTGATGATCTTGTATATTTTCTGTAAGATATGCTTCATTAACTTGCCGCTGATAATTTTGTTTTAAGAAGGTTAGCGTCATCAGTGTCTGTGGCCTCGATCTGCCTCCAAACACCATCTACCTGTTTCTCGAACTTGTAAGACATCCTCCATATTGGTGTGCCTGAATCTACTGAATGTTGTATCACGGTATCTATCACGGTTGATAGATCTGCGTTTTCAACATCATTGGTTATGTCATAATTCGCTCTATACATTAATTGGTGCCTCCTGATCCTGGTCCGTCTGTATCTGCGATGTAGTTGATTGATCCTGTGCCTGTCGTGAACACCGTTGGTCCATCCGCTGGTGATTCAGTTCCACCATTGATTAAATTGGTGCCATCGTGATACAAGAACAAGTCTGGCTGTGGTGCTCCACCACCCGTGCCATCTGTGCCTGGATCAACGAAACCATCCGTGTTGGCTGGGTCATAGAAATATCTCCTAACTGATTGCGATGTGAAATCTAAAGCCTGATCTGTGTAGATCCATATTGGACCTATGTCAGCGGCCCCACCAGCCTTACCAAAAGTTGTCGCGGTGGCACTGCCAGTCGATCCATTCCATCCCTGTGAAACAAGATGTCCAACGGTCATATTCTTTAACGCTCTGACATCGAAATTACTTCCAAAATTCTGATTTGAACTACTTGCCACGCCTGGGCCGTCATCACCGTGGAATATATGTGTGTTGCCAGGTGTAGTTGAGTTTACTGCGGTTGCGTTAAGGTCTAAAGTTGCCATAACGCACTGCCAAGTGCCATCTAAGTAATTACTACGGTAAGCAGTCATTGAAATGTCATTGGCACCTGGAGTTCCGTTGGTTCCATATTTTGTGTAAGTGTTGTTGCCCCCATCTAACATTCCTAATGTATAGCCAAAACCCGTGTCATACAACAAATAGGCCTGTTCAGGACTACTGAACCAATTAGGGTTTAATAGCCTCCATCCCAAACTACCATTCGTTAAATTGCTGGCTCCATTTACTCTGAACCACATCACCGTGGATATCTTCCTGTATTCGCCTGCTGTTGAATCACCACCGACTATGACACTACCACTTGTTGTCACTGTTTGATTGTTGGTGTTGGTGTCGAAATAATATGCGGCCTTGTTGGCTCCATCCACCGCGGCGCCATCATTGAATGCTCCTATGCCGCCACCCGCCGCGGGTGCCTCGTATCGTGATAAAAGTGATTTAGCAAATCCTAGTGGCATTATCTCCTCCTTGTTATGCCGCGAATGCTTTCGCTATTGATCCAATATAATCCGTGCCGTCATTGAATATTGTGACAACATCTATCGCACTGGCATCCGTGGTCAGTGTGGGTGTGCCTCCCGCGAACTTGACCGCTGTTGATCCGTCCGTGCCGAATGTGGCCGTCCTAGATCCTGTGGCGTCCTGTTTAATCTTGATAGTCACCGTCTGCCCTGTTCCTAGGTTGGCGATGTTGAATTCTGTGTTAGTTCCTAGTGTCACGGTATGAAATGGTGCCAGTCCACAATCAACCGTTATAGTAGAACTTGATGTCAGTGAGTTTATGCTCTCCCTGTATCTCTCTATAGTGCCCAGTCTCGATTCCGCAGTATCGCTCGCTGAATAAAAGGCGTAGTTGTTGGTGCCACCCGTGCCCGGTGTGTAGAATGCGTAGTGATTGGTTATGCTCGCGGAACCTGAACTCTGGTTGTCCGTGTAGGCACTCGCGTAGTAGCCATATGCGTTGGTAAAGGTCAATGCCCCCGTTCCGTTGTTCTCTATACCGTTATTAACCCTCACACCGTAAGCGTTATTGACCGTGATGTCCTGGTTGTTGCTCGTGTAGTCCTGTATGTAAGAAGCCGCGTCCAAGCCACGCAGTGTGGCCAGTGTTGAAGCACCCGCACCGCTGTTCTCGGCCTGTCCATAAGCCGCTATGGCCACCGGTCCCCTTGAAGCACTGGTGTTGGTGTAATCGAATCCGGCCAGGTCGATGTTTGAGTTCGCGTGTATGGCCCTTGCCCTGAAGTCTGAATCTGTTCCCGATCCGGTCAGCGTGGTGTTGTGTGCGATGATCGAGTTGTATGATCTATCCGCGACGCTGTTGGCATCCACGCTCTCCACCGTGGCTATGATGGTGTTGCCCCGATTAGGTGTGCCCGAAGTGTTTGAATAAAGTGTTGAGTCGAATATGTTGCTGTCATCACCCGCGATGTGAATCGCACCCGTGCCGTTGGCACTGATGAACAGGTTGTCGTTTGATCTTGTGGCAGTTATCTTGTTGTCTGCTAATGTTATCGCGTCGGTTCCGATGTCACCGGTTATAGAAATAGTTCCTGTGCCGTTTATGGTCTGTGAATTAAGATCCAGGTTGCCTCCCAGTTGTGGAGTTGTGTCATCTACGATATCCTGTAGTGCCGATGCTGTGACCGTTAGTGTGTCGCCTGAAACCGCTGTTGTTATACCTGTTCCGCCCGCTATCTTGAAAGTCTCGTTAAGGCTGACCGCTGTTCCCGTCGAGTCATCGCCAACGAAGGTGATGTTGCCCGACGAACTCTCTGTGCCCAGTTCGAATCTACCGTTACCGGTGTTGTATTTTAAGATCTGATCCGCTGTGGGCGAATCGATGTTGAACATATCAATTATAGAATTAACATTGTCTACATTCTGTTTGATGTCCGCCCTCGCCAATCTCGGTGAGTCCGAACCAGAATCTAGATTTGCTGTTGATGCCTTAGAAGCACTTGGCCAAGTCGCCATTATTTGATCTCCTTGTTTTTATCGTATTTAATCAATACCGAATCGTTCATATGTTTAACTAAAATCCTTCGCACAACTTCCGTAGTAGTTGGTGCCATCGTTGAATATGGTCACTATGTCTATGTCACCGTTGCCGGTTGATAGTGTAGGAGCACCGCCGGCGAATTTAACCGCGGTGGAAGTGTCTGTTCCGAATGTGGCGGTCCTAGAACCGGTTCCGTCCTGTGTGATTATCAGTGTGACTGATTGTCCGGTGCCTAGGTTCGTTATAACGAATCCGGTGTTAGTGCCTAGTGTCACGGTGTGGACCGGTGCTAGTCCGCAATCCACGGTTATCGTAGATGAACTGGTCAGTGTGTTGATCTCTTCCCTGTATCTCTCCAGTGAGCCCACCCTTGACTTGGCAGTGTCATTGGCTGAATAAAATGCGTATTGATTCGTGGCCTCGGTGTCCGTGTCGAAGTAGAAACCGTAGTTGTTGGTCAGGGTCAGTGCCGTGCTGGCATAATCCGAGTGGCCCCCAGCATAGAATCCATAGTAGTCCGTCAGGGTCAGGGCACCCGTGGTGCCGTTGTTGTTGTAGTGCTCAACACCTATGCTCTTGAAGGCCATATGGTCAGTGATCGTGATGGGATCCGAACCAATGCCCACATCAAGATATGAGCCCATACCAGTGGTGCCTGTGATGGTGATCTCCCCTGTGCTGGATGGATAAATGCTTAGACCGTAGTTCCCACCTGATGCGTTGCCTAGCGTGGCATCAGTGGCTGATGAGTTGTCAATAATTGCCTGTCCCTCGAAGGCCATTGGACCCCTGCTACGATACATTGAACTGGTGGATGTTGAACTAGATCCGTTTAGGTCAAGTTTGTTAACTGCTAAATTCCTCCAACGGTCATTGCTGTTGCTACTGTTCTGCGATGCCGTCAATTTGTTGTTCTGGATTAGTATATTGGCGTAGTGCCTATTACCATCCCCGACGGTGTCAGACAAATTCTCGAAATACATTATGTTCGCGTTGTTGTATCTGCTGGAAGTGGTGTAGTTTGAAAAGTCTCCACCCGCACTCTTGATCTGTATCTGTCCAGTGCCGTTGGCCTCTAGGTTGAAGTTGTCGTTTGATCTCGTGGTTGTGATCTTGTTGTCGTCTATCGTGATCGCGTCGTTGGCTATGCTTGTGGTTGCGGTCATCGCACCAGTGATGGCCAGTGTGCTTCCGTCGAATGTTAGGTTGGCCTCACCATCCAGTTCCGTGGTTGTTGAACCTATCGAAACGAGTCTGTTCTCTGCCTGGTTGTTGATCGTGGCTCCGCCCGCACTTGTGTTGTAGGACAGGCCCGTCCAGGCCGTTGTGCCATCACCCACTTTGAATTTCGTTGTGTCTGTCTCGTATCCCAGTTCACCCGCCGCCAGGGTTGGATTGTTACTCGTCCAGTCCGCGGCTGTGTCTCGTCTTAATTGTATTTGTGTTGGCATTAGGTTGCGTCTCCTCCGTCTATCGCCGTTATCCCACCATAGGTTGATTCTGCGGTTCCACCATCAATATTTATTGAAGCGTCCACGGCGGCGAACGATAACACCCCCGCACCGTTAGTGACGAGTGCCTGTCCGGCGGTTCCGTCTGTTGTTGGCATAACCAATCCGTTTATCGTCACCGAACCAGTGCCGTTACCGGTAAGCACAAGGTCGTCGTTGGATTGTAGAGTGGTTATCTCGTTCTGGAAGAACTTTAACCTAGAGCCAATCTCCGTCCACTTGCCTCCCTTATGGTTAATCTGTATCTCACCATCGTTGTCATCGGTCAACACTATAGAGTTGTGTGTGCCCGTAGTTGGATCATTGGTGTCAGGTCCGTTCCTTATGTAGAAATCACCGTTGCCGCCCCGGCAGTCTAGGAAAGAATTTATGTTGTTGTTCAGGCTCACATATTTGCCTTCTAGCCTTATCTGTGAGTAGTCCTGCGATTGATCCGAGCCGCTCCTTAAAGTCAATACCGGCGGGTTTAGCGTCTGCGATCCCACGGTCCTAATTAGATTTCCTGTTGCCGTTATCTGTATGTAGGAGTTGGCATCCGTCCTACCGAAGTTTACCGCGTTGTTGGGAAAGTTCACATTACCGTTCCCACGACCCGATATGTGGACCTCGATGTCAGAAGCGATGTTGCTAGGGACTAGGAATGTGTCATAGGCGTATCCGTTATAACCGCTTGTGACTTCTAGGTCTCCCAGTGAATCTCCTCCACCGGTCGAGTTGATCGTTATAGATCCGTCTGAATTAGTAGCGGTCGTTACATTTTCACCGCCCTGTATGTAGAGTGTGCCCCCTGCGGCGATGTCTATGGTCGCTGAATCGTCGCCAACTACGCCGAAGGACTGGTCCCTGAGTTCTAGGAAGTTTGAATCCAGTTCGCTCGTGGTAAGACCGCTACCTTTCGGTAACTGATCCGTCGTCGCCGTCGATGTAGAAATTGCTCTTGTTGAAAGTGTGGCTCGCTTCGGCATCCTAACTCCTGTGATTAGTGTTATTTACTCGGAGTAGCGGGTTCTTGTGCCTTTTGTTTCTTTTTTAGACGATTACGCCGTCGGGTCTCTGTTATCCGTCGCTGTTTCTCGATGGCTGGTGCGTTCACGGCGTCTAGGAGTTGCCGCACATAAAGATGTTGCTGTCTCTTTCTCTCCTCTGGTGTCATTTCTTCTTCTTTCCGCCCCTTGACCAGGTTATTCCTCTCTCCTTGCTACCCAGTCCCTTGGGTTTACGCCTGTGACGACCTTTAGTCGGTCTAGTCATCGCTTCGCGTCGTGTCATCAGTCGCACATTCCAGATGTGCCAGCCCTTGCGGGTGTCCTCGCGTGCCAGATTATAGGCATCCATATCTCGCTCCCACTCACCGGGTGCGGTCTTGTAAAGATCTAAGTAGTCCTCCCAGTTTATCGTCCAGGCCTGTCGCCAGAATTTCGCCTGTGCCCGCATACGATTGAATCGCACACGCAGTCGCCTCACTTCGGGATCCGGTCCGGTCAACCAGTATTCGGGTCCGCTGTTCCAGAGTTGTGTGGGATGATCTCGTAGCCACTGCTTCTGCCTGCGACTGGCCTTGCGCCTACGCTCCGGTGTCCAGCCGGCCTCGATCCCTTTCTTTCCCTTGTTCCAACTCATACTACTTCGTGATCTCGAACAGGTCCGTCTTGGGATCCGACTTCGGTAACTTGCTCACGCCGGTGTCCGGGTCGAAGATGTTGGTGATCACCGGTGCCACGCCGTTTATGTCCGCGTTTATGAGTCCGGTCTTGCGGTTCTTCATCCGCACGCCCGCCGGGAACTCCACCCCTATGTGACAGGGCTTATGCCGATGATATGCGGCCAGCAGTTCCGTCCACAGCGCGGAGTTCTCCGCGGTGGGATCCACATAGGTGTATTCGCGATCACCGTTCTCGTTGGTGAACACGACCTCCGCTATGCGATGTCCGTAGGGCTTGTCCGGTTTGCGTTCGTTGGGTTGTGCTATCGTGGTCCTCACAGATGTGAGCACCGCTATGTGTTTAGTGTTTGCCATACCTTATTATACTACAGGATCGGGATCCTGTCTACCTTTCTTGTGTTGCCTGTGACGGCTCATATTGCCCAGTCGGGGTCGCACCTCACAGTTGTCAAGACGCCAGGCGGCGTCTATGTTCTTTCGCGTTAAAATTAAATTCTCGTATGATCGCCCGCGCTGACGCCAACGCTGTATCGTCCAGAGTTCGCACCAGTCCCCCTCGGTGAGCAGGAACCGTTCGCCACGGTATCGGGCCTGAGCCCGGGCTCGCAACCAGGCCAATCTACGGGCCCGTAGTTCCGGATCCGGTCCTGACTTCCATAGGTGCGGTCTAGTGTTGTCCATAGCGTAGCGGAAGTCCACCGCTATAAGAGCACGCCACACTTATAAAATGGCGGCGATGAACTTCCGTTGTATTTATAACTTGTTATCGCGACGGTGCTAGAAATGGGTCAGTATGAGTTCGGTGAGTTCTATGGCGACTATTATGGCGAGTTCGATGGCGAGTATGGTGTGATATATGTGCCAGAGCAGGGGTCTTGAATCCTTCTTCTTCATATTGTGAGTATAACACAGGCGGTGGATCAGGTCTACCGAAATCTACGGATATTTTTATAACGCTATAAGGGCCGTGCCTCCGGCTAAAGGACGGGGACGACCTTACCTACCTTCTGTAGTGGGGATCACACCAGTGCTCCTTAGGTGTGAACGGATGAACATTCTCGCAGGGCCATTCCGTAGGCGTCGAACAGCCCCCTAGGGCGAGTAATAACAGAAGGATACAAAATACTCGCCCCGGGTTCATACTAGATCTTCAGTTCCGATCTAATCTGTTCTATCGATAACCTTTCTAGGTATCGTAATAGTTCCACCTTATTCATCTCTGGTAAGGCTTTATGATTACGACTGGCTTGATACTCGGCTATCTGATAGATCGTTAACGCTAGGTCGTCTAGGATAAGACCGTCGTCGTTATCTTCTACCGCCTTCTTAAGGGTCTGGTTTATCCTAGGCGATACGAAGTATAACTCCGAGCCTAGTCGTATATAGGCCCTAGTGATGGCGGCTACCACATCCGGGGTATCTCCCTTCGGACCCTCTGAATCGTAGCCGGGTTGGTAGAGTTCCCCTACCGTCCTATCCATCATATAGAATAGATCGGCTAGACCGTAGCAGTGACCGCCCGGGCCGTTCCAGCCCCCTTCGTCCCTACCGTAGTCGCTTAACTCTCGATTGATGATTCCGTCCGCGTCCCATTCCTTTTGTTCTTCGGCCTCGAACTCACCGCTCTTGATGTCTTTCCGTAGGTTCTCCATTACCAGTTCGAACTCTTTCAAGATCGCCTGGTGGGCCTTACGGATCGTTTCTTGGTTTAAGTCCCAGAAGTCTCTAGATCCGGGATCGTTGATATATTCTCTCATATATCTCCTTTTCGTATAAGGTCTATTAGTATACGATCGAAACGATAATCGTTATCGAAAGATAAAGAGTGACCTATTTCGCTCTTTACTCTACTATTATACTACGGAAAGGCGATTAGGTCTACCTCGAATCACGGTAAAAAAAGCCGGCGGAAAGGTCGGAATGGTTTCGTATGGTCCTAATCCGCCGAATAACGGCTGGAAATGGTAATTTTCAGTGAGTGATTGAATCGGTGCCTAATAATGGTGCTAGTGCTACTACCTATCTGACCCTAGATCGCAAAAACAAGCACCTCTGTGTGCTACTAATCGCCAGATATCCGGGCCTTTTCCTTACCGTAATTGGGCTCCGCTAGGGCCTAACGTCTGTGTCGGGTGTGTAGGATCTTGGGCACCGTGTATCGCCATCGCACCTGGTGGTGTATCCTGGGGTAACGGCTCATCATCACTGCCACCCGCACACTGCTGGGCTGGTATATCACTGAGTATATGCTCTTGACGTATGTGCCGGAGTCCAGGTATATCTCCGTCATCCCGCCCTTGGCCTTCTGTGTCTGTCTCTGCTGTAGGCTCAGTCGCATCGTGGTCAGGAACAGGTCGCCACGTGCGCCCCAGTGTGTGTATGCGTTCACGTCCTCGTTCACACGCCCTATGAACTGGAATGGCCTTTCGGTCAGGCACACGAAACTATTCATCGCCTTGCGCTTGGGCCGTTTCCATATGCTTCCGTCGACGCCACCTATGTAGTCGCCGCCCTGTGCCATACATATGGTCTTGAACTGGGTCTGTCTCAGGAATCGCACCAAGGCCGCGAACACCGCGTCTAGGTCCAGTATCTCGCACACGCTCTTGCCCGGTGTGCCCTCGATGTATCTGTCCAGGTGATCGATCTTGTGGCGGAACTCGGTGTAGTCGTCGTCCAACACCACGAAGCTGTCATATCCCAGTCGCTGGGCTATCCTCCAGCACATGTTACGGGCGTAGATCACACCACCCTGTATCTCCGAGTCGTGGAACCTGGCCCCACGCTTGCCCGTGAAGTTGTCCCCGGTGTCCGTTATGTCACGTGCCTCCTCCAGGCTGAACACGTGTGTGATCCCTGGGTGCCTGCGTTCGTATTCCGCACGCTGTGGGTCCGCGTCGTCTATGATGATCCTGATGTCCCCGGTGTAGCCCGATCGGGCCAGTGTGCGCAGGGTGCTTATGTCCCCGGCCCTGCCGTGGCTCAGTATGAACGCACAGAACCTATCCATCTGGATGGTCCCTGTTGAATATCTGTTTCAGCGTGTCCGTCATCTGGACGTAGCCGTTCTCGATCGCGGTGTCTATGTCCGGTATCACCAGTGCGGAGGCCTCCATCAGTCGCTGTGTGGCCGCGTCCGCGTGGCAGTAGTATTCCGCTATCTGTTCGTAGTCGAACCTGCGGTGACGCTGTGCGGCCTGTCGCAGGAACGCCTTGACCTCCTCCGCACACTCGCTGGCGTCTATGGCCGCCACGAGCCGGTCGTGCTGTTCGTTGTTGATGAGTTCGGCCAGGTCTGGCCTGTCTCCCTTGGGCTTGTAGATGGGTGTGTCCACTTTCGTGGTGTAGTCACGCACGTCGTCCAGGCCCTTGAGCCGGTCTATGTCCGCACCCGTGAATCCTGTGAGTTCCGTGTCGCCCACGTCACGCAGTATATTTCCCAGCTCCTCCAACAGCAGGTCGTCGTCCCACTCGGCCAGTTCGTTGAGCCTGTTGTCCGCTATCCTGTATTGGTCTATCACTGACTGGCTCACGCCCGACATAACGGTCACCGGCACCTCCGTCATTCCCAGTGATTGCGCCGCCTTGTATCTGGTGTGTCCCACCACTATCACGCCCTGGTCATCCACCACTATGGGTTGCCTGAATCCGAAGTTCTCGATGCTACGTGCCACCTGCGTGACCGCCGCGTCGTTCCTACGTGGGTTCTTGGGATAGGGTCGTATTGAATTTATTGATCTCTGCTCGATGTCCATTCCTATGTCTCCTTGTTGGCGATGTGGGATCGTTGTGTATATACGCCTTGTAGTAAGGAGCACGATCCCACACCTGATATGCCGGAGTGTATGGCCACCGTGTTAGACTAACACAAATGCGATGGACTCACGTGTCATCGACACTCCAAATTTATTTATAGTGGGTTGTTTAAGGGATCGCGTTTCGCGATCCGTAAATGACTTGCGTCATTTACCTTGTTGTCTTTTGATTGCGGGAGGATCGTTATGCTTTATGTAGATCGAACCCATAGTTCGGCTATTGCTAGCCGAACTGAAACTTTATGTGAGTCTCACCCATCTGTAAGTCGCTGTATTGTAACCGGGCGGTAGTGGCTATACCCGTTCGCTCGTTCTATCCTACGCGATCTAGACTGATCTTCTTACAGTAATCTTAGTCTAGACTGGTGTTGCTTTTTCTCAGAGCACCTTCTTTTAGTTTTACTCAATCTCCTAACGGGATTCACCTGTCGCCTTGTCGGCCGCATTTCCCTGGACTTTTGTTTTTTTGTAAGTATATAGTCTAAATGTAAATACGTCTAGTAGAAAACGGTTTGAAAAATTAAATACACTGGGTCATTGATCTCCGGCCAGTAGGCTTTCCTAAATCAATGGCCCGTTGGTAATTACGCCCCACGAATTGGCAAGGAAGGTAATAATGGTAGAAAAGGTGACATTGGTATGGATGAACGGCCCTAGCCAGTGCGATTGGCTTCACCTACCTAGGTTCCCCGTGGAGATAGGTTGTAATTTCTTCGCTGACGTAAGGCCAGTAGATCATATCTGTTGCTACGACACACGTATGAAACCACACATCGACCACAAACCCAACATAACTTATTGGTGCCAAAACGGCCAGCGTAGTCAAGGGTGGCAAGAAGTCACATACACCAACATAGAAAATCCAGAGAACAGCGGTATGATGGCGATCAAGCTAGCCATCAACCTAGGCTACTCTAACATAAGGGTGGTTGGATGTGATTGGGGAGTGCGTGATGAAAGCGTATTCGAATCGCGTTATGATAACCTAAACCCAGGTAAGAAATATGATAACCATAGTCTAAGTCTATTGCGGCAGTGGGCAAAATTTGCCGATATAAAATTCCTCAGCAAACATCCGATAGACGTCCCAGTGCCACTCGTTTCTGATCTGGAGCGTGTATAGTTGATACCGGTTCTCTGAAAAGGTGCCATTTACAGGTATGATGATTGCCTTCGCACTTGTTTTTCAATTTACTACATTGATAATAGCCAAGGGCCGCTATCTTGATGGCCAGCAAACTAGCCTTCATTAGGTAACCGAGTAGGTCGCGGCCACCGCGTAATCACTTCTCCTGTCTAATTCATTACGTGCCGCCACCCTGACGTCCCATTGATCACCGGAGCTCACAGGCCCCCAAAGGAATTCGGTGTCATTGGTGATGCCCACCGTGTAGTAGGTGGAGTCAGCCGCACGCTTCACCTGGACGATGTATTCGGTTGTGAATGGATCAGCAGAAGCGGTCCACGTTACATCTAGCTGTTCCGAGGCAGTATAGCCCGAACCTGATAGTGCCGTGCTTTGTGTGACTGCCAGTGCCGTTGGTGCCGCCACTAGCAAAGGATTAGGTAAGTTGATGGTTGGTTTCGCGGCCGCGGCCGCTTGTCCGTCTAGGACGTAGTCACTTGAATTGTGTTCTGAAGCGGTGAAACCTAAAGTGCCACCTCCCGATAGGTTGATACTTTCAACCCTAAAATAGCCATCGAAAAATATGTTGTTGTTGGTTATCCGCACTAGATCTCCTACGCTCACGTCAGTGGCCGCTGTTGTAGTAGAAAATTGTATACCCATCTTGTTCCTACTGGCCTTGACCAATGTCTCTGCCATATTCAATGCCCTCTCCCTGTTTGTGCAGTGCGGCAATGCTATCTGCTTGTCGAGTGGTATGTTGTTATCTTCAGTAAGGTAGGTGGAATAAACGCTACTGTCAGCCGGAGGCCAAAATACGTCATTGGGTTGGTAGTCCGCGTCTGGATCCGTGTAGGTCACACGCAACTGGTTTACCTTTTTGCTTTTGCTTTCTCCCGCTATCCTTAGGCCACCTATAAGATTGTCTTCGTCTAGACTCATCACTACCGGTGGCGGATTAGGTGCCGCATCGATATCTGTAGGATCACCACCGTGATGTAATTTAACAAAATAACGACCAGCCTGGTATGGCATTATGCCGTTGAAACTGGCTAAGATACTTTTTACATTATTCAGTAGGCTAGAAGCCGAATCTATAACCCCATCGAATTCACTGAACTTGCCTGTGGTGCTTGTGGTGTAGGGCACCGTCTGGTCACATT
>Ga0222718_10000618_pt1 | contig 36091 bp, 55 predicted proteins | sample C33_27DmetaG_FD_165045 | JGI IMG/M metagenome (GOLD analysis project Ga0222718, IMG submission 165045) | Estuarine water microbial communities from San Francisco Bay, California, United States - C33_27D | ecosystem: Environmental > Aquatic > Marine > Unclassified | place: USA: California...
AAAAATCTTTTGAGATCTGTGTCGGAAAGGAGGCGCTCCGCCTCTCTACCGTCATCTATGATTTGCTGTTTAGTCTTCACGCGCAGCCTCTTTTATTACGTCGGCTTGCGCCTTCATAACTTCCCGATTAATCGCCAGATCGGATCTGATCTGTTCGACGTTGAGCTGCGTGCCGTACTTGGCTTTCATTTCTTCAGCCTTCACAAATAGTTCTGCCTCTAGCTCGTCACGCTTGCGGTCATCCTCAAGCCTAAACTTCTCACGCTCCATTTGCAGCTCGGCAGCTTTCTTCTGAATATCCGCTTGTATTTGCTGTATCTGAACTTGGATAAGTTGCTCGTTAATATCTGGCTTTTTATCTTGAGGCGGCGGCTGAAACTGAGATGGATCGCCCCAGAACTGAGAGGTGTCTTTAAACCCTGCTATTTCTGTCATAGATTTCAATGTGTTAGACAGTTTCTGCATATCGGTAAGTGGGTTAACTGGCCCCATCGTCTGCATCGCATCTTTCTGCATCTCGGCAATCTGACGTAACATCAGCATACGCTCGGTGTCAGAGCCGCGTCCGAGGGCTACGTTAACTGTGACATCCATGTCACTATTCCACACACGCGGATCTATCGGCACAAAATTGTTATTAAGTCTAATCATGCGCTCGCGGTCTTGGTGGGTCGTTACCAGATGAAGCACAAGCTCATACATGCGCTTTACGCCCGTCTCGGCAAAGACACGCGCAATCATCTCGATATGTTGCTGTGCGGCGCTCACGGTGGCCGCTACGGCTGTTGCAGTGCTAGATTGTAGTGCGCCGGCATCTAAGCCTGCGGATGCCTTGGATATGCCAGTGCGAGCCTCTTTGACCTCGTCCATGTATTGCAATACGGGGAAGGCAGCTTGCCCGACAAACGGCATACTGAGCGGCTGTATCTGTCCTGCGGCTCTCTGGCGTATAATCGAGCCCACTTCCGTAGACATTGCGTCGTCGATGTTTACCATGCCCTCAACAACCGCAACCCGTGGGTGGATCGACATACTGAGACTATCGAGCGTGTTTCTCATAATGGATGATTTGATTCGCTGCACGTCCATCACCGTGTCAGCAACTGACATGCCAAAGAAGTCGTGTGGCTCTGGGTCTGGGCATAGCGTCGCAAACGGTGCCATGTCGCATGGCTCGTTCATCAGGATCTTGTTTCCGTCGCCTGCGGTGCAAACTTTACGCAGCTCGGCAATGCCGTCGCCGTCGTAGTCAACTTTAATATAGTTTTCGACGTATAGCACCTTTTTCATCGCAGGGTCGTGGCGCTCGTTCATCTCGTTTGTCAGCGCCTTGTTCCGCGTGTAACGCTCTACATTGGTATCCATGTCGTCGTATGACGCGCCGAGCTCGGCTACCTCGTCGTAGTCGTATCCCATCGCCACAAGCTCAGACACGGTTACGATGCGCCGGTGGGCGACGTAATCGGCTTGCTCAACCGACTTGCTTTCGCGTGAGATTAGGAACTCTTCCGGAGGCACGGCCTCTAGCTTAACGCGGCCATCTGGATGCGTGTATGTCGCCCTAACGGCGTGTGTCATTGGAACTGGCATATCCTCGCCAGTAAGGGGGTCTTGCATTGGCTCGCCCATAGGTTTAGACGCTACGATCTCGACTTCGACCTTTGGATCTGACATCAGCGCCGCGAGGGACGCGTCATCGAGGCCAGAATAGGAAACGGTTTCGTATTTCGTCTGGTCGTCCCAGTAAACCTTTAGTATCCCGACCTTACGCACAAGCGCGTCCATAAACGCAGAGTGCATTTCTAGGAAGCCGTTGTTGTCTCGGTTTATGATGTAATTAGCGTAATCGGTAGCCTGCTTAGCTGCGGCAACGTCTTCTGGTCCCTGCGGCACGTATTCGACGGTTTGGTCGCTGCCGTGAAAGATACGCATGAGCGACGGCATAATCGCCTGCACGGTGTCGCGCACGTCCATTGATACGACTTGGCTGCGTCCATCTTCCTCATTGCCAAACGGCTCGCCTCGGTAATACTGGGTGGCTGTGGCTCTCTGCGGCGAGATCCAGTTATCGATAAAATCGATTGCATCGTCGATCTCCTTGCCGACAATTCCTTGCAACTCCTCGTCTGGCATTACGTCAGGGTTCAGCTCCTGCTCGAGCTCTTCTGCGAGTTTACTTACTTCGTAGTCCATGTTTTACCTCTTACGTCGTATTGCGTTGATTGAGAAGGGTTTAATTTTTCTTTCTGCCTGCTCTCTTCAGCTTCAGATTCTAGCTTATCTTCCTCATCTGCCCAAGCACCAAATGGTCTGTGTTTTATGCCGCCTATAATCAATTATTAAATCTTTTCATATATTCAAGTAAATCTTTAGCCATATCAGGATCTGGCATACCTTCTGGCTTAAATGTAAACTCGGGCATCAATCCGCTTTTTTGGTCTGCAAAAATTGTGTCAGGAGTACTGGCCGTTCTGTTTGCGGCTCCGTATGGACCAAAATTTAACCAACTGTTTTGGCCGCGAGTTTCAGAAGTCATAGCACCTTGAGCTTCTGGGGAATACATTCTGCTATGCTCTAAAAACGCTCTTTCTTCACCTTTATGTCTAAAAAATGGATTTCCCGAGCCAAAATGCCCAAATACATCGTGAACTGCTCTAAACGCATCATTTGCCACCGCGTCTTCTTTGTCTCCTACTTTGCCTACTTTTGTTAATAGTGGATTAGTTTTAGGGTCAAATGCGGCAGATGTGCCAAAGCCAAAATCAGTCGGGAAAACGTACAAATTACCTCTTTCTACTAAATCCTGATAACCCAAGGCAGGAGAAGCTGCGTAAGGATCATCCATCCCCTCTTTCATAAAAGTAAAATCTATCCCACTATTTTTTAAAGAATTGTACTGATCCATAGTTTCTTGGATCATAGCATCGTATGCCCTCTTAACATCTTTATTTTGTGGAGAGTGGGACATCATATCGTAGGCCGCAGCAATAAATTTTGCACGCTCTTCGCTAAACGGCGGATACTCTGTAAATTTCGATGTATCCATACCTCTCTTTTTCATGTAAGATAATGCAGCATCTTCAATAGGGCCGATTGGCATCGCTGCAAATTTTCCTTCGTTTGGTATCGACACAGCATCAGGTTTACCTGCTGCGCCCTTGTATCCGTCTGGACTCCGCAAAAGTTGACCAACCTTGTACGTTTTAGCGGCAGCTTCTCCTATGGTCTTTGGGTCGCTAGATCTTCCTGCTACAGATGCACCAAGTAAACCTTCTTGAATAGCTTCGGATGCAGCCATTCCTGCTTTTGGCGCTACAAGCATCGGCGCTGCCACTCCTGCCGCGCCAGATAAAAACTGGCCAACGCTTCCCACTCGATCAGATACAGATGCATTGCTGTCAAGCGCACCTTTAAGACCTGCGCCCGAAACACCAAGCTGCGACGTTGGGCTCATTTCTCCTACAAAGTTACCAAGTGGTCTAAGATTTGGAGGAATAAACTTGCTTATAGCCTTATTTAACCTTCTCGATCTATCTTGACCTGCTTGCCTCGAAAAAAAATCAAGTATGTCCATCTATCTATTTCTTAATTTTGTTTTTTGATACCCTAAAGGGTCGAGATCTTCTTTATTTAGTTTTTGAGCGTTTTCGTCTACTGCAAACCCTAATATACCTGCGCTTTTAGATTTGTTTGCAGCCACAATGCTAGGATCATATGCATCAGCAAAATCAGCAAACCTACTTCTTAAAACCGCAGGATCTCCTGCTGTTCTGTCAGTAAGCATAACGTGGCTTACACTGCCCCTATCTTCAATAGCATTAATATAAGGTATATTCGTATATTTTTTATCAGTAAGGTCTTTTCTAAAAGCCGCCATACCTGCGTCAAAATCTTCGGGTTTGCTAAAACCGTTATTATCTAGCCAATTTTGCATATAATCCCGAGCCTCAAGCTCAGTCATAATACTGCCGTCTTCTTTTAACAAAGGCCTATCTGTTCTCGCCAACAGAGGAAGCGTTTGTCCCCCTTCTGACTTTAAATATTCCATTTGGGTGTCAATATCTTTTTGATTTAACTCGCCAAATCTTACATTATACCTAGACAGAGCTGCGTCTTTAGTTCCCACATGTGGGCCAAGTCTATCAAATCTTGGACCCCCTGCGTAGGGTATTAAACTATCGCCCTTCATTTGATTATTGTTCATGTAATGAAAAACTGGAGAAGTGAACATGCCTTGCACTTCGGGATTATTTTTTATTTTAGGATCTACTTTAGTAGTTTTTGCTGTAGCTTTTCTTGTGGGGCTCAAAGCGCCGCCAAGGCTTGCAAATCCTGCGGCATTTAATGCTTCACCCATAGCATCAGAGCTAGGTACTTGCCCACCGTAAGACGCTGAAGGTAAAGTAACCGCCCTTGCTATTGGGTCCAACAAGTTGCCAAGAAAATTTTTAGGCTCAAATTGCGTGTTTTTAATTGCGTCAGTGCCAGTTGACCCTACAGGCTTTGAGGCAAGACCAAATATAGTAGACTCTCTATTCCTATCAGACAAATCTTTTCGAGCATTATTGCCAAATCCAAATAAATTTTTAAACGGGCTGTTTTGCTCTCGATACGTTCTTTGCATAGTACGTATTTGATCATCTGTATATTCAGATGAAGAATTAGGGTTTGTAACCATAGATATAAAGTCACGAAATTGCTGTGGAGACATATCTAGATAGCTTGCCATATTACCACTTCACCTTATTCGCCCAGAACGCCGCCGACATTTTGCCCTTGGCAATGTTTTTAGCGTGCCTTGCCTTAAACGACTTGGCGCGCTTGGTCATCTTCTTGTCTCCGGTCTTGCCCTGTTGGCCAAACCTGATCGTCTTTACCTTATCGCCTTCCTTGGCCACCACAACGTGTGATTTCTTCGGGTGGCTAGGTGTGCGTTTAGGCTTATTAAAACCTGAGACGCCGGCGCGTGCTAGGCGTGGATCTTTTTTACTTTTTCTTTCCGCCACTTTTCTTCGCCTTCTTCGCAGTCTTTGCGCTTTGCTTAAATGCTTTAGCTGTTGGGGCGCCCTTCGAGCCTACTTTACGCATTTTCTCTGGTGTTTTACCTGCTGCTTTCTGGCGTTTAATTCTTTCACGTTTAGCGTGGATATTGGCATATAATCCAGTTTTCTTAGCCATGTTTATTTCTTCTTCTTTTTAGTCATTTTCTTGCCTGATTTCTTTGCAGCTTTCTTCGCGGCTGCCATTCCCTTCTTGCTATATGAATACTTTTTTCCGCCAACCATAGGCATGACAAATCTCCTTTACGGTTAATTTTGGCCAATAATACAGCATTATACGAAAAAAGAAAGACCGCGCGTAAGCGCGGCCAGTTGAGGGAGGTTAATACGTATGGAGCGTATCGAGGGGAAGTGTATCACAGTTTTTCGATTTAACAAAAAACTTTTTTCATTATAGGGCTTGTGGAGGTGTTAACATTTTGTTAACGTATATGTATAGAACGAATCAAGGAGGATCAAATGAAAACCGCAGAACAGTATAGAGAAGAACTTAAAAAACAACTTCCAAACGAAAGTGATGAGAAAATCGAAAAGCTTATCAAAAACAGAATGAGAATGGATAAATACTACTTCGATATGTGTGGATACGTTCCAAGCGAAAAAATGGTTAACACACTAAGCAGCGACGCAGTCATAGTTTAGCAATCAACGGGGGCTTCGGCCCCCACTACCAACAACGTAAGCCGTGAGTGCGAGGTGTAAACTACATAGAAAACGCCAACCACGGCAGTGCGAGCCGGAGTTATCCTTTTTCTGGTGATCGCGTAGTAGGGGAGCTCGTCTGGTCAACGAATAAATGCTCCCCTTCTTTAACTAAACAAGGAGAAATTTAAATGGCAATACAATTAAGAAAATGCGCGTGCAGGAATTGCTGCAATTTTTTTACTTTAAGAAATAGTAATTATTGCTGCACATATTGCAGCCGCCTCGCCTCTCGTGAAGCTTGGGACAAAAGAAATCCAAACTATAGAAAGTCTAAAATCTACAAAGATTTATGTAATACAAAAAGACGGGAGCGATATAAAAACGACAAAGAATATAGACAAAAAATATTAAAATCCCAAAACGAGCGCATAAAAGAATTACGCAAAAACGATGATTTTGTTAAAAAACGAAGAGCTATAAACAACAAGTATAATAGGTCTGGAAAAGGTAAAGAGCGTGCTAAAAAATACATTAAGGAAAGATCTGAAAAAGATTTAAAATTTAAAATACTAACAAGATTAAGATCTAGACTTTATCACGCAGTTCATAGCCAAAAAACAATTAAAGAAGAAAGCGCCATTAAAATCTTAGGATGCTCTACTGAAGAACTAATATCTTATTTAGAAAGTAAATTTTCCAAAGGTATGACGCTAGATAACTACGGCGATTGGCATATTGACCACATTAAGCCGTGCGCGTCATTCGATCTAACAGACCCAGAGCAACAACGCGCCTGCTTCCACTACTCAAATCTTCAGCCTCTTTGGGCTCAAGACAATCAAATTAAATCAGACAAGTACTAAACAACGCCCCTGATACTACGCTTCAACGGTCGGCTCCATGCGCCGGCCGAACTCGTTCCGGAGGCGAGCGTCGTGTGGTCATTGGCTAGTGACAGACAAACGGCGTCGGCTCTGTCGGGCGAGGCAACGCCCCTCTTCTTCATCGCTTCCTTGCTCTCCACCTGTATCTTGCCCGACGAAGTAAAGTGATAACGCGGCGCGGCAAGCTCCGCATAGAGAGCATCATCTTTAGGCAAACGCACATCCATACCCTCGAGCCACGCCTTGCACTTGAACCATATCTCGGCGCGCAGGTTCAAATACGTGTCCTTGGACATCGCACGCTCCGAGACGTTTAAACCACGGGCAGGTAAACCCACCTCACGCAATCGATCTAGCACGCCGGCGCCGAACCCGTTGCTATCCACAATGATCTCCGAGGGGCGCTTGGACGGTGGCAGCGCATCGTATTCCGCCTTCACGGCGCCAGAGAGCTGCATAAGGTCGAGGTTACGCCAGACGGTCAACGGATGTATCACCGGCCCCTGACGCTTGCATAGCACGCTGCTATCGTTGCCCTGCCGTGCGACGTCCAACCCCCAGACGTATGCAGCATCCTCGTGCACCTTAATGTCGTTGGCCATCGCGTGCTCGATCAGCGCCACGGGAATAACCGTATCCTCCTCGGACGGGGGGAAGTTTCCAAGGACACGCACATGGTACGCAGGGCTGTCCTCGCCGTAGCGCCGCTTCATGTCGTCGATGTAGTCGTCAGACACTCGCGGCGACGTCACGCACGAGACGTGCATCGTGTGCCAATCATCGCGGAGGCGATTGTGCGTGTCGTAAAAGAAGCCCGTATTCCGCGTGGGGTTGCCCGTGAGCACCGTCGTGGCGTTGTGCCCCGACATCGATCCACTGGCGGCCTCAAAAACGGCATTCGGCACGCCGCTTGCCTCGTCGGCGATTAAAAGCACGTCTGAACTATGAACGCCGGCGAGCGCCTCCGGTTGCTCCGCCCGAGACGTGCGGACCGATATAAACGTGCTCTCGGGGCTCTTCTTCAGCTCAATACGATCAGACTTGACCTCTAGCAGCTTATCAAAGGGCGGCTTGAGCCGCTTGGCTACATTTTTCATCTCCGCGAAGCAGGCGTCAAAGAGCTGCGCCGAGGTGGGGGCCGTAACAACCGTCTTACTCGGGACGCGCATCAAAACGTGCCACACGGCAGCCATAGCCACGGCAGTTGATTTACCGACACCGTGGCCAGATCGGACAGTTATACGTCGGCGCTCTGGATCAGCCACCGACATAAGCAGCTCGCTCTGCCATACGTCAGGCTCGACGCCAATGACCTCGGTGGCAAAGGCAACTGGGTCGCTCTGGTAGCGCCGCATCAGTTGCAGGAAGGGGTTATCGGTAGGCTTGTTCATGTGGGTGCTCCATTATGTGGAAAATTTTTTTCGGGGGTGCGTGAGGGGGTCATTGGCATTTGCACCAGTCGCCGTCGAATCAGGGGGGGGTAAATGCTGCATCGCGGCACAAAATCAGCCTCGAAATTGTGCGAATTCGTATAATATGTATTATGTTAACAAAAAGATGTAACAATAACAATGACTTAACGTTTTTCTGCGCTGCTATGAGATTATGTAACCGCATTTTTATCCGTTATGTTGACTTTTATGCTGCACCGCAGTATCCGCGCACGCGCATATGCGTCGGCATCTTGATGTGCGATTTCACGGTCAAACATCGCTCACGTCCTCCGCTTCTCCCTCTATCACGTCGCCACTTACTTCACGCAACAACGCCGCAGCTTCCGCGTGTAAATCGCCAACGCTAATGTTAACCGCAACCTCTTTGTGTCGCGTATCGTATTGTGCATTAAGCTTTGCAGCCATCCACTTGTCCGTATCCACTTGCAGTCTTGCTGAGTTGATCGTGTTATCTTCTACATGCGTATTCACAGCCGTCATCACCGCTCTTGACGCGAAGAAGTGAGCGGCTTGCTCCTGCGCTTCAGCGTATCGCTGCCGACGTCCTTCTGCGCTATCAAGCCACTTAGCCCACAACTTATACCCAATGCCAATCTCCTTCAGTAGATCCGTCAGCGTCGTCCCAGTCGTCAACCGGTTGAACAACTCGTCCTCACCCACCTTGTTCACTTCGACTAGCTTTGCATCTCCGATCTTTCCCATTTCACTTCTCCTCGATAATTGCGTGCTCGCTCATAAATGCCGCCACGGCCTTCATAACATACGGCATGTCTTGCGGCGGAATAGTCGCCACTAGTTTACCATCTACCCACACCCTCAGTCCATCGTCATACACTGACCATCTTACCACGGTATTTCATCCTCCATAATTGGTATCGTATTACCCTTGTCCACAATGTGCGTAATCTTCGCCTTTGGGAAGGACGAGAACGCCTCGTTCAAGAAATCATCGCTGAACTCCTGCCGCACGATCCGAGCTGCATCCTCAAAACTATACACGACCCAGTTGGGATACTTCACGCGCAACTCCGACACGCCTTCCATTGCAAAGCAAACGACTTTGCCACTGTCCTCCATAGTCACGGCATAAGCATGTGCAGGCAGCGGCTCATGTCCTGCGCTTAACGCAACCTGCTCCAACTTATCCCACGCCTTCATAAGCTGCCCTGCCACCTGATGCGTCGCCACAACATTTTCTTCTGCCACAAACTTCTCAAGCGCCTCGTATGCCGCCCTAAATCTTCCTGCGAGTTCTGGGTCCACGAGCGACGGCAAACTATCTCCCCACTTCCGCTCCATCTCCCTCGCCTTACGATCCAACGGCTCTAGCTGACCCCATACACCGGCAGAGATCGGTTTACTCTGATCGCCATGCCGCGTATCAAACGTCTTCCTATCTTTCGCCTTGCTTGCGCTTATTCTTCTCTTTGCAGCCATGAACCTACTCCTCCTAGTTTCCACAGTTCAATTAAATACGTCCACACTTCTCCACCACAGTTACGTATATATACGTAACAACTGTGGTGGAAGTGTTTTGACGTTATTTTCCACACTTCCCACACTTCTCCACACTTCAACTGTGGAAACTGTGGAAGCAACAAAATGCCCCTCAATGCACCGTCTCGCTACCGTTCAACGAAAGCTTGAGCATACGCTGTAAGTCGGCCATATTTCTGTTGGCATCGTGCGCCACATCCACCATCGCATCGAACAGGAGCACATACTGCATAACTGGTATCGGAGCCACTGGCTGATGCTTTTTCTCCCACACGATGCTCGCCTCCCCTGCGTCATCGTCCCAGATGATCTCGGCAAGCTTGAGCCTGTTCTTCATGTTATTCACTGGCCAACTCCTTAAAGCATGACGTGTCAAAGTATACGACGGGCTCAATGTCCTGCGGATCTCCTCGCTGCATCGACCCACCCTGCGCGATACGCAGCGGCGCAGTATGCGGAGGAAGCTTGCATATGCCTGCCTTGTCGCTCCACTGCACAGCCAAGTAGCACGGCAGCCCCGTCGTCTGAGTTAACTGGCTCGCCATCATTACCTTATACAGCGAGATCATGTAGGTCGGATATTTGTGCATCGGCGTCTTCCTCTGCCGCATCTCCATAAACGCCTTCGCTATCCCGTCCTGCGTCAGCATGTAATCTAGCGACAGCTTAATCGGCATCTTCACAAATTTATAGTTATACTTGGCCTCGATCATCTCCGCGAGCCTCCTCTCGTTCTCACGATCCTGCTCCGTCTCGTAAAGAGGTCTACTCATTGGCTTTCTCCCTCTCGCCTTCCCGTAGCAGCATAAACTGCCTGATGCGCCACGCTACGACCTCGAGCTCCACAGCCATGTTTTCCGTTATCACGCCGCTGAAGAGCGGCCTACGGTCTCTTGCGGTTAACGCCTCACCTGCAATCAGCGCAAATGTGTGATCCTTCTGCGAGAGCTCAAAGGTTATATGAGCCACCTCGTAATGCTCGCGCTCCGTATCCGGATGTCTGCGTTTAGCTTTGACGCTATGCGTACTCACAGCCCTGCCTCCTCCCTCGTAATCCACTCGCCCACGACAACCACTGGCAGCTCACGCCCGTGCCGCTTACTCTCCCACATGCCGTGACGTAGCACGTCGTTCTCGAGCCACATCTTCACGATTGCCTTCGCACGCGCCTTCTCGTGCTTCTTGTCCAAGTCTAGGTCGAGCACACTGGCCACGGCAGCGCCGATCCAGTTCTTCGCCCTCACGTCTGACCTATATGGCTCGTCGTTGCTTTCCGCCTCCCCGACGAGACGCTGAACCGCTAACGCATCCTTCGGCTTGATACCGTCGAATAGATCTGGCATTGCAAACGACGTCGCTACGCCGACATACTCCCCGTTGGGTAGCTGCACGCCGACCATGCGTCGGTACACGGCATGTGCGGCAGGCGGAGCTAGGTTTGCCTTGCCGTCGTCAACTCTGAATATGCCGAGGCTGTCCTGCTCGCTGACGCCAAGCTTCAGCGCATCTTCTTGGCTAATCTTGTTAATGACCCTCGCAGCCCTCGCCGCACCGATGAGCGAGCCGGCGCCCCTCACGCTGTCCACCGTCGCCTCGTCGCCATTACCTTTGCGTATGTGATGCACCAAGCCGACACTACAGTCCGTCGCATCGCAGACACGCCGCACCGCAGAAACTGCCGCGTTCATTGCGACGTTATCGTTCTCGTTAATCTGATTGGCTCCAACCCACGGGTCGATAAACGCCACCCCGATTTTATGCTGCTCGATTTTTCGAATCATGTAGTCAACGAGCTCGTCGTGCACCTCAATGCCGTCCCGTCCTTGGCTCGCAAACATGATCTGCATGTCACGGCCTGCGTCTAAAAATAGCCTGCCTTCAACGTCTTCTGGGGCAATGTTAAAGTGCAGCATTGCGGCAACTAATCTGCGCTGCATCTCCTCTAACGGATCTTCGAGGTTCACGACCCAGACGTTACACTGTTCGCGTACCTCCTCACCGAGCAATGGCTTGCCAGTGGCAATGGCCAGAGCCTCGACGATTTGCATCGACGTCTTACCGACGCCTCCGGCGGAAGCTAAGACGCTGACGTTGGATCTAATGTAATGATTGCCATAGATCCAACGTCGCGCAGGGATCAACTTCGGGTCGATCCAAGTGAAGGGCGTCGGCCACTGCCTCTCAGCCTCTAATGCCTCTTGCACTTCCTGTTCCACTGGTTTAGCAACTGCGAGCGCTTCACGCAGCTTGGTTTCGCCAACTTCGCGTAGGTAGTCGTTAGCGTCTTTGACATTATCGACGCCGAGTGCGTTGAAGCGCACGACGTAGACGCTAGTAGAGCCGTCGCCACTGAGCACGTCTGACACGGCGTCTACGTTTAGATCTGGGTCGGCGCATATCGTTACGTCTGAGGCGCGTGGCACGTTGTAGGTAGACATGCCTGCCTTGCCAAACGTACACACCACCGTCGCATCGTCTCCGACGGCCTGACGCACACTTAGCGCATCCTCTGGGCCTTCTGTCAGTATAATCGTCTCACCATCGCCGATGTGCATGACATTGCCTGCCATCACTCCTCGGCTGTACTTGCTGATGCCGTTGTGCTCGCGCTTACGTCCCTCGGCTGTAAGCAATACGCTCTGTATGCCCTGCACCTCACCTGATTCGTTTACCGCAGGGAAAATAATCGCAGGCCCGTCGTACACGCTCGGGCTAAACCGCGCTATGTTTGTGGCGGAGCTTGCTCTGAGGCCACGGCTGTTAAGATATAGCAGCGCAGGTCTGACCGCGTCCTTGTTCTCTCTGGTGATCGGTACGCTGCGCTCCCACGTCTCGCGTGCCTTCCTCATCTTGTCCTTGCGCGTCTCGTCGTCTCTGGCCAACAGATCCGAAGACGCGAGTTTACTAATTAGCCGCTCGAACTCGCTCGCCGTGTAAGGAATAGCCTCCGAGTTTTCAAGCTTCTTCGGATTGTCTCCGCCACGCTTAAAGCCTGATCCAATGGTCGCCTTTATCTCTAGCTCGTTTAATCCGATTTGCTTGGCCGCCCCGTGCAGATCCACAATGGCGGCGTCTAATAGTGCAGGCGCGAGGTGCGCGTGCCTTCCTAGCGTAAAGGCTGCCTTGTTTAGCACCTCATTACGCCCTCCCTTCATTGCGTGTACAACGTCTCCCAAAACGCTTTCACGGACTTTGTCAAAATATAATTCGCTCATCCTGTTTATCCCTGTTCTTATGACGGGTATATCCATCTGTCTTTAAGGTTAATTTCCCCAATTTCGGTTAAATATTTTAAATGCCTATCAATTGTTCTCTGACTAACTTCAGCTGCCACCGAAACATCTTTTGTGAATGATGACCTTTTTGTTTTATCTTGGAGTCGACTTAATTCATCTAAAATAAACAATTTTATATCTGGTACGGCACGATCTTCATCTGGCACAAATTCTTCATATACCACATCTTTTAATGGTATACTTATGGAAGACTTTATGAGTTCATGATTTATGTAAAAATTAACTGGTATATCAACTTGATCTATTTCATTACCATATCCGTCTATCGCATCTGTTAAACTAGTGATAAATGCGTTTAGCATTTTATTTTTAGCAACTCGCGTATGCTTCATCTTTGCTCGCACTCTGGGCGCTTTTCTCGCTGCCGTAGCTAAAAGTAAACCTTCATGGTATCGCGGTAATCTTGTATCTCTTTTTTGACTATTACATTTTATGCATGATAACGCTAAGTTTTCTATTTCGCATTTGCCGCCATGCTTTACCGGAACAATATGATCTATGTGACATACATCGCCAGTGACTGTATCCCTGCAATATGCACACTTATAATTCCAAGCTTTTTTAATAGCTTGCTTTTCATTATGTTTTAATTTTCTTCTTTTATTATTCATTTTTACCTCCTGTTTATCCCTGTTTAATGCGACGCCTCGGAAGAATTTGGAACTACTAGCCGAAGCGTCGCGTGCCTTTAGTTAAAACCGAAGTCGGTTTCAGTTGAGGCGGCCGGCGAAGCCGTCGGGGGAGAAACCTCCGCCGTAGCCGGAGGAGGTGCACCTACCTCCGGTTTCGCTTCGGGTTTGTCGATCCATGTTCGGATGTGAAACCCAATATCGTATGACGTACCCTTGCCGACCACGACGGGCGTTGAACCAGTAATTTGTATTACTGGTATCTTACCTGCGGCGAACTCAGGAGCCGTCTCAGCTTGGTTATACAGTTTTGCGATAAACTGCCCCAAGCCATACGAGTTGCCGCTCATAGACGCCTCACGTCCGTCTGAGAGCCAACAGTCTACCTCGAAGCCTTGCTTGTGGCTATCGCTTGGTCTTGGCGTTGACTGCGACGGGCTAGGCCACGCCTGCCAGTCTCTTATGCCGACATCGATGTGCAGCCACCCAAAGGCAACGTTTTTGATGTCGATGGCGAAACCCTTCTCCATATCAATAGGCTCGTCGCCTCCCTCGGCTTTGACCCACCACTTATTTTGTGGCAAGTTTGAGCGAATAAAGTTTGATGATGCGGTGCTCTCCGCAGATCCAAATGAAATTGGCATAGTTGTCTCCTTGACTAGTTTGCCGAAAATTTAAAAGCATATGGCGGTATCTGGAGAGTTTGCAACTCCCCGTAACCGTAACCCCATATGCCGCTCTTTTGCGCCGTCGCGTATTGCTCTAGCGCGTACTTAACCGCCGCGTTGCCCTCTTCGAGCGTGCGCCAGTCGAGTTCATATACTCCCACTGCGTAGGGAGCCTCCTTACCTACCGCAATAAATATGAACCGGTCAATCTCGACCCCGTTCAACGTCATTACACGTCGGTAAAATTGATCTTGTATGTGGTAGCCAAAGTTGGCCACCTGACGGGCAAAGCCTTCTGGGCTTGGGTCAACTGTCGTCTTCAAGTCGATCAGCGCCGCAATGTCCTTACGCCACCCGTCTGGGCGTGATCGTATGTCTACGTTGTAAATGCTGTCATGCGCGAATACGCTTGCCTCAACCGCAAGATCTCCTGACAGCAAGTCTGCGGCAGCCGGATTACTTCGCACCGCCTCGGCCATTTTTACGGCCTGCTTGTAGTCTGCGTCCGTCAGTAATACTGCGCCTTCGGCGTCGGCTTTCTCTTTTAAGCTTGACCACTCCTTGCCTCGTCGCGTCTCAGGACCGCACCAGACGCTTTTCTTGAGATGCGGCTCGAGCGTAAGCGTGTGGACAGCCGTGCCAATGTCGAAGGCATGGCTATGCTTGTATTCGCCGTACTTGAAGTGTGCTAATGATTTCATGGCAATTGTCTTAGCGCCAGACGCGCTCAGAGCGTCACTGAGGTGGTATTCAGCGTTTGGCATGGTGTAATTGATACTCACGTTCTCCCCCTTCCGTAGAGTGCTATAAGCAACGCCTCGGCGCGGTGCTCGTCTTTCTTTCGTTTCAGATCCGACGCCAACATCGGAAACCATTGCTGCGCGAGCCGTCGAGCTGCGTCTTTATCTTTCGGCAGGTTTAGGCTGCGCTTCCAGTTGTTTGGTGTCACTAGCGTATACGGAGCTCGGCTTAACGCCGCCGTCGTAACAATCTGCCCGAAGCCAAAGCCAAGCTTAAATGTGGAGCTAACGCCCTGCTTTGGCATCGCCTGTTGTCGCTCGATGTAAATGTGGTCTACATCTGCGCTTGTTAATATGTCCATCAGTGCAACGACGTCTACGCCGCCTTCGCTGTACACTGGCAAGTCGTGAACTTCCTGCCAGTCGTCTCCGACTAGCGCGACACCGCCCGTGCGGTAACCGCAATCAATCCCCAATGTTAATGCTGAACTCATGCCCTTTGTCCCTTCCATATTTTATTATTAACATCTCGATAAGTTGGGACTGGCTCATTCTTAAATTCTCACAATCCTTGCAAAGAAATTCGTAAACTTCTTTGCGTAACCTTGGACCGATTTGTTTTAGTTCCATTTGTTAACTCCGTTTTTTCTTAGTGTTAACTCGTTGTTAAAAAGAAAGCAAGACGTAATGAAATAAAAAGGGGCAATGAGTTCACATTACTCGTTGCCCCTTTTTATTGTTACCTCAAATATTCTGGGCCTGTCCATCTGACCCATGAAAAATCCCCATCAATGACGTTACCTCGCGCTTGGTTCTTTGCAGGGGCTGACCAACTCGCAGCCTTTAGTATGTCACCTTTTTTGAACTTTGGGTCGTCGTCAGAGTTAACGACAAAACCCCATACAGAGCCACCGTTCATTTCGGTAATTTTAATATATTTTTTCCCGACTTTATAGCCAAGCTCATTGGCTCTTGCAGTAATACCTGCTTCAATTACTTCTTCGTTTCCGCCTGCTTTTATCCAACGTCGTGAATACTTAGCGTAATCTTTGTTTATAGCTGTAATTAAATTTTCTATGTGTTGTTGCATAACTTCCTCCTGATTCGTTATATATATACGTTAACAAAATGTTAACACATATACAACCCCCTTTGAGTAATTAAATTATTGTGGTAAAAGTAATTATGGAATTATCTTTGGATATGTTTGATAGCGTCATGCGTTGGGTCGTTCTGCCATTAGCAGGCGTGCTTATTTACGTATACAATCGACAGAATCAGCATCACACTGACATCGAGGTTTTGAAGGCGCAACATGAGGCTAACAAGATTGCATCAGACCGCGAGATGAAAGAGATGAAAGATACCATAAAAGCAATTTTCAACAAACTAGACACTATTGAGCAAGCACTGAGAAAATAATGCTTATGGTTCTGGTCTATGTGGGGTACGCGCTGATGCTTACTCCATATGGGCCGGTTGACGTTAAAGTGTGTGTTTATAAACCCTTAGAAAATGTATATACTGAGAAGGTGATCTACCACCTCCCGTGGCAGATCTGTGCAACGTATAGGAATGTCTGATGGACCCCGTAACAATCAGCGGATGTGTCGCCCTTGCCACCGGCAGCTTTAAGGCGCTCAAGGGTGCGATTTCCGCCGGTAAGGATCTAGGAGAAATGGCCGGCCAACTAAATCAGTGGGGCAAAGCGTTTTCAGATTTTACAGAGCTTCAACGGCGTGAGGAGAACCCTCCATTTTGGAAAAAAACGTTCAAAGGTAGCGACGAGGAATCAGCGATCTTACTCTGGAATAATGAGCGTAAATTCAAGGAGATGCGCCAGAGCCTAAAGGATGAAATTTCGTTCATGTATGGACCATCAGCATGGAAAGAGGTGCTCGTAATAGAAGCACAACAACGTAAAAGGCGTAAGGACGAGTTGTACAAAAAACAAGAACAAATTGATGCGGCCATTAATTTTGCCATTGGAGCTGTAATATTCTTAATCAGTGGCGGCATTTTATTTGTTGGCTTTTATCTTTTAGGCAAATGGCAAGGTAGGTGGTAGATGTGGTTTCTCGTCTGGATGCATTTCACCGCCTCAACTGGTAAATTTGAATACTACCAAGTCGGGGCATATGGATCTCAGGAACAGTGCGAGCTTGAGCGACAGAGAGCGTCTGTCATGGTAACCGACAACGATATGGCGGTGCATTGCCTTGAGGTTAGTCGAGATTAGCAGAAAATACATAGTCATAGACGATGACGGTAAAATCGTTATAATAACCACGTATAAAAACGTAGCGAGGAGATTTCTCTGTGGTACAGATAACCGCGAGCGTAATAGATCAGCTTAAGATACTTCCTAGATTAGCTTTTCTTTGCCAGATTATATTAACTTGGAAAGTGTGTCTTTGGTACATGAGTTTAGGAATAACTGCCACAACGCAGCAAACAACTTTTGTAAGCATAGTCGTTTCTAGTCTTTCGGCCTCGTTTGCGCTTTGGCTAGGTAAAGAAGCCAAGACAGATAGGATGGCTCCATGATAACGCTGTTAGGTAGCTTGATTGGTTTTTCCACTTCTTTTTTGCCAGAAGTGTTAAACTATTTTAAAGCAGGCCAAGAACAAAAACATAAACTTCAGCAAATGAAGCTTGAGTTTGAGTTAATGGAAAAGCGTAATGAGATGACCTTGCGGTTGACCGACATGCAAGCAGGTATCGAAGAAACAAAAGGGTTATATGAACATGCTTCTATGGATGCAGGAGGTTTTATTAACGCACTTAGGGGGTCTGTCCGGCCTGTTATCACTTATGTTTTTTTTGGCCTTTTCATTGCCGTCAAAGTCACAGCTTTAATGTCGCTGATGGAAGATGGAAACGATCTGGCAGGTTCAATAAATTTAATTTGGGACGATGCAACATCTGGCCTGTTTGCGGCCATTATAAGCTTCTGGTTTGGTGGCAGAGCAGTCTCAAAATACATGAAAGGTAAACCATGAAAAAGATTATACTAATTTCAACATTAGCTTTGGCAGCTTGCTCATCGAAAAATGACGTAGCCATGAACGAACATTATCAGGCTGCGATCATTGCTAAAGAAAAAGCACGGATGGATGCTATAAAAGAAATTGCAGCGCAAGGCGAGGCAGGAGCGGTGGCTGCCGCAATGATGATGCAGAACACAAATACATCTCACGCTTCCCCAAATTCTGGGAAAGACAGTGCATTGGCATGGGCAGGTATACTTGTTCCATCGATTGTGCAGGCGACAGGCATTGCTATGAATGCTGACGTAGCTCGTACTCAGTCTAACAATAATACAACTATAGCTACTACAGATAGCAATAATAACAAGGACGTTGCAATTGACACTAACAGTACAATGGCAGCCATTGCTGAGACAACCATTGTAACAAACACAAGCTCAACAAACAGCGTGGTTTGTGTAACAGACGCAGATTATTCTTGCGATTAGAAAGGAAAAGACATGGAACTATGGCAATGGATTATGCTTTTTGGTGCAGTTAGCTTAAATACTGCGGTTAACTGCATTAGATTATACTTGGAAATGAAAAAATGAGCGACGCACTAAAGCTGCTACAAGAGAAGTGCGGCTGTAAGCCAGACGGCTCGTTTGGCCCTAACACTGCCAGAGCCATTACGCAGCATTATGAGCTCAAACCAGAGCGCGGAGCGCACCTACTTGGGCAGGTGATACATGAGAGCGGTTCTTTTCGCTATGTTCGGGAGAATTTAAGCTACTCTGTAGAAGCTCTGATGAAGGTGTGGCCGAGCCGCTTCCCTAGTCCGACGGAGGCAGAGCCATACGCACGCAATCCGAAGAAGTTAGCTGAGAAAGTTTATTCTGGCAGAATGGGTAATGTTGAGGGGTCTGGCGACGCCTCCAAATTTTTAGGGCGAGGATTTCTGCAATTAACCGGTAAAAATAATTACTGTGCCTTCGCCAATGATATGCGTATTCCAGAGATCTTAAACGATCCATCCTTGGTTGAGAAGGAATACGCCTTCGATACAGCAATATGGTTCTTCGATAAGAACGGTCTGTTTAAGCTTGCCGACGAAGGCGTAAACGATCAGGTAATTAAGAAAATCACTAAGCGCGTTAACGGTGGCTATACTGGCCTCGACCATCGGAACAAAGAAACTAAGAAAGTCTACCAATGGCTTAGTTAGGTGTTATCAGGGTCAATGCTCATCGACTCAACGCCACGCTTAATCATTTCTTTGTGCATTGTAGCGCACGCATCAATCAGGCCAATATAAGCTCTTACGAAGGCTTCCATCTCGTGGTCGCCACGCATCCAACGATCCTGCGGCAAGCCTCTTTTGGCTCTATCAATAATTTTTTCTGCTATTTCAAAATAATTAGGTATTTCGTTCATTCTTTTTTCTTTCGTTCCAGTGATGCACTCTGTGGCAGTTCGGGCAAAGAGGTATACACTTTTTAACTTCCTCATATGCTTTTGAATACTGACCCTGATTTACAAAAGTGCTTACTTCAGTTTCCTTGGTTTCTCCGTCCTTGTGGTGGAAGTCTATTAGTGCAGGGTGCTTTATTCCGCACTCACTGCAACTAAAAGTAGACTTGTATTCCAACCACTTGAGATGTCGCTTGCGTTTGTTTTTCTTATTACTCGCAATGACTCTTTCTCTGTTCTTTAAATACCACTTCCTCCCGTATTCTCTCTGGTATTCTCTCCTCCTTTGAGGGTCTTTAATTGCCATCCTCTGGTCGTACCCTTGGCTTAATGTTGTCCTTAGACATAACATCAGTGCCTTTGCAGTACAAGATTACAGTATCGTAATGCGGCTCGAACGTGTTAAACATTGCCTCTTTGCTGTAGCTACAGGCGTCATAACTTGGGAAAACGATGTTATGTGTCACCTGTTCGCCTTCGACGAAATAACTTAGCACCATAAATGTGTAGAACGTCTTAATCATTATTTGCCCTCCTTATTGATGCCATGCCTCTTAATTGCAGAGTTTATCGCGGCATCCGTTTTGTTTAGAATTGTTGCAATTTCACTGACGCTAATACCCTTGGCCAACATCAGCTTAATTTTATTGGCATACGCAGTCATTGGCCGCGTCTTCCAACTGTGAGAGCCGCCTATAGCGCCGCTCTTTTGACCTGCTTTTACGCGGTCCATTGTCCCGAAGCCCCACTTTTTTGCGGCTGCTTCGCTTTCTGCTTTCGCGTATTTACGCATAACTGGCAATACTTTGCACCAGTCGTATTCGTTTGCTCTTATTTTTACCATTTTAAATTCATCTTCTCTTTTAAGATTGAGACGAGAGAAAGCATTTCGTTGCTGTCGTGGTATCTCAAAGAGCCTGACGCCTTCTGATCAAGCTTCATTACCTCAATCTTACGCTCGAGGCGGTTGATAATTGGAGCCACTTCCTGCATGTTAACCACGGACGGCCCCATAATATTAATATCCCACTTGGCCATTTAAACCTCCTATAATGACACAATCGTATCCAGTTCCCATGCACCACTTGCACGCGCTAACTGTCTGGACATCTTTATCTACAACCTGAGAGTAATCCCACTCCCAATTTTTACCCTCGCCACGGCATACGCGGCAGCTATTAGTTTCATCAATTATTGCTTGCATGTTTTCCTCCTTGTGCTCTTACTGTTAACCGCAAGTTAACAGTAATGCAAATAAAAAAAACCCCGAGCCAAATTGGGAGGAAGCTCGGGGCTAGTTGAAGAGCCAAACAGGCAAGGCTCTCGGAGGTATCTTTTTACTACATATAGGCTTCGGTATTGAAAAACAAGCAGTATCTGGTAGTTTAAAGCATGTTAACGTCATGGAGATTTAAATGTTAAACGATAAAGAGAAAAACTTAATCATGCTGCTTGAGCTTCCACATAGGATCTCAAACCCTCGAGCAATGATGCAAGCTTGCGAAGATGCTGCGGCAATTATTAAACGCCAAGACGCAGAGATAACCGCCCTAACCGAATCATCAACGCCAAAGCGAGCTCGTAATAGCAACGGCACGCTAAAAGCAGACGATCCTGCTACGCCAGAGAACGAAGCGTGGGTAGGCGGTAAAGCGCCAAAGAAGAAGGCTAAGAAGAAGAGTTAACGCGGCCCTATTAGCGTCTGCATTGCAGGTGTTAAGCCTATCGCGCCATAAGTTCCAAATCTTTTGCCGGCTTCATATATGTCCTCGGCTCTTTGTAACTGCGGCGCAGCTTGGCGTAGTTGCTGCGTTTGCTGTAGTAGCTGCGTCAGATCTTTTTGGCGTGTAAGCGGCTCTGCAATTTCACCCATTAGCATTTCAAACGAACGCTGTTGAGATGGCGTTTCCGTTGCTTCTCGGCGTAACGCCTCAAAGGCTCCTGTAATTGGCCCACGCTCGCCCATTAACTGCCCCATTGTAGGTTCAATTCTTTCGCTTGCAGCTTCTTTAGCCATATCTCTTATGGCTGTTTTACTTTGTTGAGCCACTCCTGCTCTCATAGACATAGCAGAGTAAACTTCGTCTAACTGACGTAAAAAGGTAGGCGCGTCGTCGCCAAGTATTATGCCTATTTTTTCTTTTGATGCTCTACTTAGCATATCTTTTAGAGGCTTAATCATCTCACGGGCGTCTTGATTTGGATCTGTTAGAGATGATTTTGCATTGGCCATCATTTCGTCGATCTGGCTTCTTAAACCTTGCTTCAAAGCAGTTAGCTCTGATTTACTCATACCGTCTACAATTTGCTGCACTTCGTATCGAGTTGTTTTTGGGTTAAGCATTTTTGACCCGAAGTCTATTGCATCACGTAAGCTAATTACGTCTCCGGCAATATCTCTAGCCGTCTTATATTGTGGGACTATTCCATCTAGCGTTTTTCGTATATCTCCAGACAGTGCTCTTAGCACGCCCTTCTCCTCCGGAGCTGCGGTAGGCGATACATCTTTTAAGGCTCTGGTAATGTAATCAATTTGCCTTACATCAGGTAAAGTCTCAAAGCCAATAACATTACCGGCGTCATCTAACTGAGCTAGAATTTGTCGTGATGGCTGCCCCTCTAGCCTCATAAGGCGTTCAGCTCTGGCTATTACGTCGCTGTCCAATCTTCCTAATAACTCTTGAAGCTTGCGCCCTTGTGTAGTGGCATAATCTATTGGCGCTTGATAAGCCTTATCGTATTCAGTGCGCCTAACTGTTGCGGTGCCTTCCATAAGCAAGTCTTGTAGCTGTTGAGCAGCCTGCGGCCCACCTAAAGATACGTCAAGCAAGTCATTAAACTGAGAGCCTGCTAATCCTGCAACTTCTTCAATATTCTGTCGCGCAATGGCCGCGCCTTCGCTAGTAGATGAAGCCGCCAAGTCTAACAGATTTCGTGTCGCCGGTCCCATTTGGCCAAGAGATCCGTAACGCCCTGCACGCTGCAAGTTAGCTGCGGCTGTCGGAGCATCCATGCGAGCTGCTTCGCTTATCAATCCTAGCGCCTGCTCTTTTGCACCTATTTCTCGTCCAATCTCACGCGCAGGAGCTGATACCTGACGCCCTCTAATTTTGCCACCTATTGCGCCAATCGTTGGCCCCAGTGGCCCGAGCACTGCGCCTGCTCCGGCTCCAAATAATGCTTGCTGTCTAGCGGCTTCTTCACGCTCTTGAGGCGTAGCCCCTTCGCCGTAACCGTATATTGCGCCTTCCAAAGCCCCAACGCCGGCACCAAGGCCAGTTCCTGCGGCTACACGGCTTAGTAAAGAAGTGCCAAGCGGAGTAACAGATATTGCAGGAGCAGCTATAGCCGCAGGAATAGCAGTTGCCAAACCTACGCCTGCTCTTGATAATCCAGTTGTAACTGGCGCTACTATCTCTCGGGCTTCTTGTGCCGCTCTTGTTGCCTGCGCTGCCTCTGGACTAAACTGGCCTATGATCTCGTCAATATATGAACCAACAAATGGTACGCCCTTTATTGCGCTTGCAGCTCTTGCCGGCAACTCACCTACTTGGCTAATAATGTCTTCAGCCATAGACGTTTTGTAAACTTCTCCGGCTTTACCGCCTGCGGCTCTTATTTGAGCTATACGCGCAGGGTCTGATGTAGCGTATCCGTCAGTAACGTAAGTCTCTTGACCGGTTTGTGTGCTTTTTAAAATGCGCCCACCGTCATCAAACTGCTCGACTATTTCAGCGCCAGTTGGAGCAGGCTTGAGCCGTTGCTCGAGCGCCATGCCCTCTTCAATTAATGCTTCTGCCGCCTCTATGTCTCCTGCTTCGTAAGCTGCCTTTGCGGCTTTACGATAATCTTCTACAGTGTATTCTGCCATTTTAACCGCCTTGAAGCCATTTTTGTTTTCTTTCGTTTAAAGATCCTGCCGCGCCAGTTGTTGGCTCGTAAAAAGTATCTGGCGGAATATTTTCTCCCATAGATCTACGTCTGGCAACATCAGTATAAAATCTAAGTTCAGCCAGTGCGTCTCTAAAATCTTCTGGTTTTTGGGTTGTAAGCAACCTAGCCCCTGCCTCTTCAGCTTTCTTACCTTCTAACTCTGTAATTTGGCCTCCGCCTTTTAAGCTTTCAAATGCGTTTACGAATACGCCACCTTTAATTTTGTCTAAAACGCCTCTGGCTACTTGCGCTTGTGGGAGTAATGCCCCAAGCCCTAAAGTTTCAAGAGCACCGGTCGCTATACCTTTTACACCTACAATCTGATCTAAACCTTCAAGAGCTAATAAGTTATCAATATCTGCCATCATCGACGTGGCTTTTGAGGCTCCTGCCATGTTAGACTCTTGTCTCTCAATATTACCAAGAAGAATGTTTGCAGTAGGGGCGTCTATAAGTTGGCCAGTAAGGGCGCTCATAATTGCGTCACGCTGTTGCGTTGGGCTCAGACCTCCTTGTGTACCACCCATGCCTATGCCGCCCATAAGATTACCCATAAGCTGACGCCTAGCTTCCGTCGCTTGACGCTTACGCTCCATATCGGCACGCTCTCTGAAGCCTGCTAGTGTTCCAGTAAATGCTTCGCCTTCCTTGCCTTGCAGCGCCATGCCTGCATCTTTAATCGCGGCAAATGCAAGCATTGCCCGTTGGTTTCTGCTTAAATTTTCAAACGGGTCTTGCGATATAGGCTGATCGAGCAAGCTCATCGTGGCGCTTGGCGCGGTTACGGTTGTTTCTTTTTCTGGCATTGCCGGAGGGTTTACCTGATCTGCAAGCCTTATATTTCCCACTGTGCCAAGTGCCGTTAAGGCATCTGACGCAATACCTTCAGATCCAACCATTGGGTCGCTTAGTATTGGGCTAGTTAAAATTCTGTCTGCCTGATTGACTACCGCCCCCTCTCCCATAGGCATTGATGGGACACCGTAGTCCATAGAGTTTCTTACCAACTGATCCGCCGGAGATCCTGCGGCTATGCTCATCTTCTGCAAGTCTGCCGCCGTAGCTGCGTCGCCTGCCATAGCATCTATGAGGCCAAATCTGTCTATGTCATTTTGTGTTAGTATATATGCCATTTTAACTTCCTAATATGAAAGACCTAATCCATACCCACCGCCGAAAAGAGGGTTAAAGATGCCTGCGCCTGCGCCGCCCATTCCGCCAAAACCCATGCCGGCGCTACCTAACGCACCCAACGCAGGCCCAAGACCGCCGGTTCGCTGTGTAGTCGTGCCGTAGCCTTGCGGTATAGCGCCTGCCGCACCAGTTAGAACGCCAAACTGGGTAAGTGGATAATTTTGTGCCATCATATAATCTTGGAAAGCAGCATCCAGACCTAATTGGCCAAGAACCCTCTGCGCTTCGCCTGCCGCAGTTTGTGCGCCAAGTCCTGCAAGCTGCGTCTGCATTTGTTGGCCTGCAATAGCGCCAAGTCCGGCAGCGCCCATGCCTCGGAGCCTTGCGGCGTCCAGAGCGGCTTGCTGACCTGCGAGCCCTGCTTGCTGCTCAAATGCCGCTTGCTGCAATGCGCGTTGCTGTTGGCCAGTAATATCGAATTGAGCTGCACGCTGCGCCTGATCGAATGCTCTTGCGCGTTGTTGAGTTATTAAGTCAGAGGCTTGCTGCCCGTAACCTTTGCGCGTTTCGGCCTCTGCTACGCCGTGTCGTGATCCGCCAAATGCTTTTGCTGCGGTAGCTTGTGCGCCTTGCTTGGCTAACGACATTTCTTGTGCGCCGCCTAAATCACGCAATCCTAAATCAATAACTTGCTCGGTGTATGGCGACATATATTTTGATATGTCGGCATCCGCTATACTACCAACGTCGCCAATTTGTGCGGCATCCATTGTGGGCGCTTCCATTTGCGCTATATCGCCGTATGCTCCGGCGGCAGCGCCGTATAGTGGAGTTCCGAAATCTAATCCGCCGTAGCCGGTCATTGCCTGTTGCTGTAGCGGCGTCATGCCTGCGACGCGCTCACCGGTATATGGCTGAAATTCTTGCGCCAAGAAATCTTGGGCAAATGGTATTACGGTGCCTTCAAGAAACTCCTGTTGGAAGGCCGGCATTTCCTGCGTTGTAGTTTTCTTAGTACCCATTACCTTAACTCCATCTCATAGTGAGTATACACCGACCGAAACGGCGACGCATCTACATATTTCTCAAAACCTTTTCTGCCGTCAGCCTCGACGGCGTCGAGCCCTGCGTCTAAAGCTAATTTTTTCATCAGATTTATTGCTTCGTTCATCCACTGTCTCATGCGCTTACCGCCAATAAACTCAATCTTTAAATTTTTTCTCTGAGGGTGCTTTACAACCACGGTTGTCATGGCTGCTACTAACTTGTCCTCGAGACTAATGAGCCACATAACGCAGCTACCGCCTCTTATGTCGTCCTCAACGTCCTGCATTGTGACGTTGTGAGACTGCCTCAGTATCGCCGGAGCCAGTAACTCCATGCCCTCGCTAACATGCTTGTCAAAGTCTTGAGATAGCACGGGCAAAATGCTTACCTTTGGCTTTGTGTGCAATCTTACAACATTATCTAACATATTTACACCCCTACGCATGGATTCTTGTAATTGCGAGGGTCGACGATGGTGAGGCAGGAGAAAACGACGTTGCGGCTGTCGTGCCGAGGCTGCCGTTAGTGTTATTTACCGCCCACTTCATTTCTATGTAGTCGTTAGCAGTAAGCTCAAGTAAATATGTTCTGGATGCGAGCATAACGCCACCATTGTTATGCACCGTCTTAACCATCGTAAGGTTGTCTATGTTTGTCCCGTTTTTCGCAGGCCAGAAATAAAACTTTATATCTGCCGCCGCAGACGTTGTTATTTCTGCGGTAAAGCTCAATAAGTATTCTCCAGTTTCCTCGAACACAATGCGCTCGTTATTAGCAGCATCTCTGTCTATCTTAAACTTGTTAGTGGGCGCGTCATAGGTAATGCTATATGCAGTATCTGGAGATGCAGCGGTCTGGGCGGCTGTTCGTATTAGCTTGATGTGACCACCTTCTAGCACAATTTGCCTAAACTCATTGTCTCTGGAAATTACTGGGTACTTGTTTTGATCGTCATAAAGCACGACGCCATCCTCTGACGGGTTGTCGTCTGCCGTCTTGTGGTAAAAGCGAGATAGCTGCCGCTGCAAGTATGTCGTTAGATTTTGACCCCATGCCTTAACGTCGTCACCAATCGGTGGAAGTACAGGAGCCGCCATTATCTGCGACCACTGGCTTTAGCGTCAATACGCATTGTACCAACGCGCCAAGCTGCATAAGGCGTATCACCTTGAACTCTCATACGTATCTGGCGGCCAGAAAACCTGACGGCTGTGGGGTTTGCAGGCGTATACGGGCCGTGCGTTGATTCGGTTGCGTTTGGATAGAACCGGCTTTTAAACTTAATGTTTACGTCGCCTTGCGTTTTCTCGTCTGGAATAAGATCAGTTACCTGCATAATTCTATCGCCAGATCCCATGCTAAACGGGCCGCTTTCTGCGAATACACCATCTGCGTCGGTTACCGTAATGTCGTTGCCCATAGAATTCCCATGCACCGTGCAGTAATATTTCAAGCTTGCAGGCGCGTCACTTGGCACGACAAAAGTTGTCTTAGCACCCGAGCTTCCTGCGGTTCCCGTAGTTGTGACTCCAGAGGTATACGAGGCGTCATCAGACGTTCTGAAAGCAATCGGGTGATTTGAATTGGAATTATCACTTTGGTCAAAGACATAGGTGTATCCGCGTTTAAGTGTAATTGCAGGATAGTTACTGCCGTCTAAAATAAACCTGTTGCCACCGTCAACGCTTGCAACTGTGACCGTATATGTTTGAGTGTCAACGTAGCTCAAGCCAACCTCATGGTCGAACATGGCACCATCTTGCCCCATAAGCATAGGGTACTCAAATACACCTCTAGATGCACCAGAGGTGCGCGAGAGGCTTCCTATGAGCCAATGGTTTTCCTTGTAGTCAAATGCAACGTATCGATCTATTTCAGTAGAGCTACCAGAACAATAAAACCACCAGATCTCTCCAAACTGGCCATTTGTAAACGCCCACGTCTTGCTTTTCTGCGAAGTGTTTAAGTCTCCAAAAACATAATCATGCACCGCGCAGGGTATTTCTGAAACAACATTACCGTCAAATCGAAAAAATCCGCCGTTACCCATCCAGAAAACGCCCATGTCTACGTCGGCTGCCGCACGTCTCGATATGATGCCGCAGGACGTGCCAACCCGTTGAAAAGAGTACACATAGGGCGGCCCTATATATCGGGCCGTGTGGGAATCTACATCTGTAAGGATAAGCGTCTGGCCACGGGTTCTAATAGCCGTTTCTATCTGGCCTGACGTTTGCAGCTCTATGTCTCCTGCCTCGTTTGTTGAAGCCGGCGTCCAAGTCGTATTATCTTCACGATCCGAAAAGGCTACTTTGCGCGGATTGCCGCCTGCGCCGAGTGCAAACACAAATCGCTCTTCGGTTACAATTACGCCAAGATTATTCGTTGGTGCGTTGGCTACTACTGCGGCCTTAGACGACGTACCAAGCTGCCACTCCAAGATCCTACCGTCTGCCGTTGAGCAAGCGACAAGGTACTCGCCCCAATTATCTAGTGACCAAGTAGTTGTCGGAGAAAGATTACCAGTGTCTGGCCGTGGCGTCCCGTATGTGCCAACGCCGTAAAAGCCGTATCCGTATCCAATATTAACAGCCGCACTTTCAGATCCTGACGTGAGGTCCGTAGGCGCAATGTCGTATGCCGTACCGCCAGATACAACTGCAAACAGCTCGTTGTACGACCCTGCGGCGACGTATCTTGTTCCGTTGTTACTTTCCCATGTGTGCATACCGCGAGGAGCATTAGTTGTAATCGAAGCTATGTTCTCATTTAGACGCCAACCACCAATCGGCCTAAGTGACCCGTCTCTCCATCGCACCAGTGATCCGTCGCGCCACCTACCGGCTGCATCAAAGTCTGTACCTGTTCTGTAAAATCCGGCAGGAATTTTTAGCGGTATTAGCGGCATGTCGTTACTCTGGTTTTGTTGGCCATGAAATAGTGTTTGGAAATCCCGATTGCTGCGGCACGTTTAATAGGTCTGTCCGGTACTGCGACCATTCGTTTTGCTTTTCTGTCGTTAAAGCTGCCCAACGTAATGGGTTAGATACAATTGGGTCTATTACCCACCTTAAAAGACGATCACGCTCACTTCGGGCGTTAACAGATGCCTCTGCATCTAGCTCTTCTTGGGTGGGTGCTACGTAGGCACTGAAGTCACCCCCGACCAGTGCTAGGAGGGCTGCATTGTCGATAGTGTTGTCTGTGTCGGAGGGGTCTATAGTGTAAGGTATCCATCCGTATGTGGGGTGGTTTATCTCGACATCAAGACGCTGATTATCTGCTTGAAGAGATCGTGCGTTACGCACTTCTGTTGCTGTTATTGTGCTCATTATGAAATCCTTAACCAAATACTAGTCTGCGTTCCATCGATGTATGCGTAATTAGTTGTCGCAGCCGTACCATTTTCGCCGGCATACCCTAGAGTACCCATGCATCGCCAAGTGCCACTAGGCGCTGAAACTGTGCCCGTAGGGGCGTATCCGGCCCATCCTGTCTCGTTTACATCTGATAGTGCGTTAGCATATCGCAGAGCACTCCCAGACCTTGTACTTCCTGCCGATAACTGTGCGGCAGTGGTGTCGTGCAGCATAGCATACGTGCCTACTGCACCAAGTGTTGTGGGTGGGCTATATTGGGAAGTAATAAAACCAGAGTCATTTGTTAGTTGGCTTGTGGTTGTGGGGATATTTGAAATCGAAGTTGCTTGAGCCGACGTAAGCAAGGAATAACCAGACGAAAACGTAATGGCTAATGTGCCTGATGTTGTTACAGGTGAGCCACTAACGCTTAAACCAGTTGGCACACTTAGCCCAACACTTGTTACAGAGCCAGACCCAACAGAAGCATTAATGTACGTTTTTATGTCAGACAGTGCCACTTGTTTCATCGTGCCGGCATCGTTAAATACAACGCGGTCTGCATCTACAACGGTTGTAGACGTAGCACTTGTGTCTCCGTCAAGTATATTAAGCTCGTCTGTGGTGACAGTTGCGCCGTCTAGCTTGTTAAGCTCGGCTGCCGAGCTTGTCATTGCCACGCCGCCAATCTGCAATGACGTCATGTTTGGCGTTGTTGCGTTTGTGCCGTCTGCGTTGTTGTTTATCTCGGATACAATGCTGTCCAATGCCGTGTTTGTTATGGTTCCCCAAGTGTCCTCAGATCCACCCACTGTCGCTTTGGTTATTGATAACGCCATCTACTTTCTCCTATGCGGCTTCCGACCAAGTGTCGTTCTCGTCGGCTACTTCTGCCCATGTATCTGTTACTGTAGCGGATTCTGTCCATGTGTCTGATGCTACAAGTTGTTTCACCCATACACTACCATCATCAGCCTGATTTGTCCAACTATCTACGGGCGGCTCTTGAAAATCCCAAAGAAATCTTGCAGGGAGCGTTGGAGCGCCAGTTGTAATGTCTACAAGTGTTAATGCGTACTCTTGGAAGAAGGGTAAAGCATCTACTTGTGGTGCGCTTGCAAATATATCAACAGGCGCAAAGTTAGAAATAACCGATACGGTTGCGGTATCAATAGTTGGCTGTAAGTCTAATGCTTGCGAGCTTACGCTTATCGTGTTGCCCATGCCAGAGCCGTGGACACTACACACATAGCGTAAACTTGCAGGAGCATCGCTTGGTACTAAAAACGTAACAGTTGCACCAGACGTACCGGACGTACCAACTGAAGTTACACCGTCTGTGTAGGATGTTGTCCCATCTGATAGCGTAAAGACAAGTGGATGCCCATCAAGAGTTGCATCACTAACATCAAAGACATACTTTTGCCCTCTAACTAAGGCAAGAGTTGGGTTGCTTACACCATCTATATAAAACTTATTACCACCGTTATCAGCGACAGTGACAGTATAATTTGTAACTTCTGGCCCTAATGAGGTTGCACTTAGAACATCTGTAAATGATGTTGTCGCACTATCAACAACAGGCGTTGACGTTATATCGTTAGCAGAAAGAACGTGAACTAAAACAATTCCAATACTGTCAACGACAGGCGTGCCAGAAACTATATCATTTGCAACAAAGTTAGAGGATACTGGTGTGCCAATTGCATCAATAACTGGTGCACCAGTTACAATGTCGTTAAATGTAAATTGCTCTCCTTCAGCAACAGGGGCTGCGTCAACAACAGGTGTTGTTGTTATGTCGTTAAACGTGAGATTGCTTACATTATCAACACCACCATCATCCGCTAAAGTTGCACTAGCGAGTGGTGTAAAGCCTAGCATGTGTTATGACTTCCAGTAAGTACGGCCTGTCGCAATAACAGAGTTTACTCTAGTCAAGTCTTTACTAGCGTCTGTCCACTTGCTGTCTAGCACTTCCATTTCCAAGTGCATGACCATGTTGCCGACTTGCTTTTTCTTCTCAGCATCGCTTTCATGTTCCATCTTCATGTCATTCATGACGTTTTCAATGCCGTCACACATATGCAGCAAGCTTAAATAGTCACGGTCTAATTCATTTACAGCCATATTATGTTCCTTCTAATTCAGCTATTCGCGCCTCAAGCGCATCACATTTTGCCGACAACTCTTGTACGGCTTTCACTAAGATTGGATAAGTTGCCATTGGTCTGGCTTCTAATTTCTCTGGGTTTTCCCAACTTACCAAACGAGTATATCTTGTAGATGAATGGCTTAGTTCAGCGTCATACAATTCTTGTGCAATGAAACCTATTTCTGGTCTATCGCCCATTGATCCATCACGCCTATTCCACGTAAACTTAACTGGACGTATATCGTTGATAAAATCCAGACCATACGGCAAATCTTCAATGGCTGTTTTATCTCGTTCATCTGAAAGAGAAGAGATACTCGTGTCGTTACATCGCAAACTACTAATAGCGCTATTGCCTAGCGTAATTTGATTTGACGCACTTGAACTTGATGCAGTAGCACCACTACCCAAGACCGTGCAATTGTTTAAATAATATTGATTATCTGCATCAGAAACAGCCTCATAACCAATGATTGTATTGTAATCACCGCTATAAATACTAGCACCTGCTTCATAGCCAATTGCGACATTGTAAAGTGGATTAGATGTTGACGATCTGCCTAAAGCATCATAGCCAACCGCTACAGATTTGACATGGTTTCCGTTAGTCATTGAATATGCGCCAACCGCCACACTATAGTCGCCATAATTATCCTTCATAGAGAAATAGCCAATGGCCGTTTGGTAGTATTTACTGCTTGTATTATCTCTCCCTGCCAGAATGCCAACAAAAGTACCGCCATCTATAGTTTGGCCACCACCTGCATAGTAACCGACCGCTACTACATTTGAAGTTGTTTGATTATTTGGCATGGAGTAACGGCCAACAGCAGTTGTATATCTACCTGTAGTTAAGCTTGGAGCAGCTTGAGCGCCAATCGCTGTATTATAATCCCCTGTCGTATGTACAAGCAATGCCTCCGCACCAAATGCTGCATTGTAACTCCCTGTCGTGACTTTTGCAGCTTTATCCCCAACTGCCGTGTTTAGACCCGTAGTAGTCATAGTCTTTAATGCTTCATGACCTACTGCCACATTGCGAAAACCGCCTGTCAGTGCATTTAGTGTCTCGTCGCCTATGGCTATATTGCTATTACTAAACTGCCCTGCTGATGCTAAAGCCCCCACGCCTATTGGGTATGAACCGGCAGATGAAAATGGATCATCAGGCCAAGCTGATTGCCAAGCTACGACATCATTTGACGCTGCCGTAATAAATACAACCGCGCTGCCAGATAAGTTTAGCAAAGAGCCAGTTGAGCTTTCAGTCAGCGTTCTGGATAATGTAGTGCCAGATGCCGTATATGTACCAGTGCCAATTTCAAACGCATCCCCATCCTCAATCGTGTAGCGAACAACATCAGCATCAGCTACTCCACCATCAGCAAAGGTTTGAAAACCTGTTTCGGCAGAACCAAGCGTAATCGTACCAGTGCCAGTGGTGCTTGTGGCAACCTTTACTCTATTGGCTAATACAACCATATTTTACACCTATGCAGGATCAGGAATTTCAACATCAAACGCGGCTACTGTAAACGTGTTACCAGAAACAACTGACTGCGATGTTGTCAGTGAGCCAGTCGCTAGTAATCTAGTTTCAGATACGTCTACAATTGCATAGTGCGTTGCAGTGCCAGTGCCAGTAACCGAACCATCTGAAATTGCAGCGCATCTTGTTTTTCTGCCTGACGTATCTCCATTTTCTGGAGCACCAAAACTCACAGATGTAGAGTTTCCTAACGTGTATGTAGTGATAGCCTCTGCATAAGTAGTCGCCTCTTGCGAGGTTATATCTATGCGATCAGCTTCAGTGTCTAACTTGCTAAGTGCTGCGTCCAACACATAATCTGCTAATGATGCCATATTATTCTCCTATGAATAACTGTTTATTTGCATACGCAGCCCACTGCCGCCATACTTCGCTTTATCGTTGTTCCCATTAATACCACCAACTGCGCTTTGGTACAACGCCGACCATGTTTGCGCTCGGGCGTCATCAACGAGATATGGTGCGCTGTGAACTAGTGATCCGTAAAGATATGTATCTGGGAAATACTGTAATATCCAATTCGACGTATTGCTGTCGCTCAATGCCGCTGTCCTTGCGTAGTAATACAGCTCTCCGGTGTAGGTTGTGTCTGGAGTTGGCCAGATCTCTATCTGCCCTGCAAGGACTGCGTAATACTTAGGGCGGCCAGTTGAGTCCGCGTTTGAGTTTCTCTGTTTCTGCAAATACAACGGCGTCACAAGTTCTATTGGCCGCTCATCTACGTCTAAGTGAAAACGCACGGCCTCCAGAAAGCCGCTAGGCAAAGCCGTGTATCTCGAATCGATGTTCGCCGTGCTTCTCTCTTCCATACGCCAATGCCTGATCTTGCGGTCCATATCTGCTTCGGTGAGGGCAATAAAATCAGGTATTACGCTTGTTAAGTCATCTCTGTTTAGCCAGTTGGCTATGGATGTCTTGAGCTCTGTATAAGTTGTAATGCTCATAGTGTGCCGGCCCTTGTCCTAAATACTTGGTTACTACTATCGTTTAACCACTTACGCATTGCTTTGGGATCGTCTGCAATCCCTTGGCGCTTGAGCTCATAGTACACTGAAAGAGGTAACGACGCCACCTTATTGACGTCTCTGTATCTATTCGGTGTCTCTTTGTATTCGTTTTTATTTCTCTCGGCGATTGCGGAGACATCTTGCTGCGTCTCGACGACATACTCGCCCTTATCGGTTACGTGCCAATACTTTGTTATTCCAGTGGCAGGGTCTTGGTCAAATATACGCTTCATTTCTAACTCCAAGTAAGTGGGGCGACCTAAGCCGCCCCGACTGTATTATGATGTAGTTAGGTCGAACACACCTGCGTGTGCGCCTTCGTTAAGAACCTTCAAGCCAAACTCAGCAAGGATCATACGCTTCTCAGCGTCACCAGTTTTTGCTAGTTCTACTTGTTGGATCGGACGCAAGTAACATACTGATGCGTACTCTGGGTCTAGGCAAAAAGCATCACGATCTCTTTGAAATCGGTTTGCAACCACAGATAAGGTCCCAAAATCAGACATATAGACGTCAGCCGTTCCAACAATTGTTGTTGGGCTGTCGCTTGGAGCCTGATAACGCTGTGCCGCGATACCTGCAAAACCTGATACAACGGTCTTGTTATGCGGTCCAACCATCAAAATGCTTGGCTCGCCTCCTGCTGAAAATGCAGACTGCATTGCGTCTTTAAGCATTGCTTCGGTAAACGCGACCTGAGTACCGTCTGTACGTGCATCAGTACCGTCGCCAGTTGGCGATACACCGTCAACAGCTCCGCCGGTTGCAAATACATCGTTGGTTGCAATCCAAGCACCGAGACCACCAGTCTCACGAGCTGTGGAAGAGTTACCTGCCACTTGTGCATTGTTATCGGTTAAAACTGCTTCGATGTCACGCTTGAGCTCTTTTCCGCGCTTAGCCAACTGATAACTTAACTCATCATTCCGGCCGGCCAAATCTTGCGCTGATAGGTTGTCAGCGACAATAGTTGTACGACGCAAAATGTGCGTATAGTTACCAACTCGAGTGGTTGCTGCCGCAGCATCAAAAGATCCTACGTCGTCACCATCGATTTGTGCGGTTTTGCTTGTTGCCGCCAATGAGTCAGTTTGCCACTCGAAGTAAGTGTTAGATACGTTTTCAGATCCAACGTTACTTTGGAATGGAACCTGTTCGGGCGAAATTGAGCTGATAATATCAGCTAATGATTCACGAATACCTTTGGCATCAAAGGACGTGAACGTATTTGCTACAATAGCCATTATAAATCTCCTATAGTAAGGCTTTTATTGCTGAAGCCGCGTCTTGGACACGGCCGGATTGTTTTGCGTTCTGAATCGCTTTTTGTGCATCTGACTTAGGTCTCGGCTGTGACGCTTTTGAGCCGCTTCTCAATGTCTTGGCGCGTGCTTTTTTCGGCTTGGCCTTTGCCGCAGTAACTCGCGTTTCTCCTCGATCATATAGCATAGCTTTCCTTGCTAACTTCACAAGCGTGGCATTTGTCAAACCGACAATGTCCTGCTCGGTAAATCCTTCGCCAAGTAGAAAGTCCCGTATCTGGGTTGCTTCCTGCGCCGCAACTTTACTGTCGCGCCACTCGGGTATGACTTCCGGCAGTATTTCGCGTTGCTGAGAAACGTACTGCTCCTGCATTTGTTGCACCTTTTGTTGTTGCAACGCCTGCAATCGCTGTTGCTCGGCTTGGACGGCCTGCATCTGAGCTTCGCGCTCGTCTTGCTGCTTCCGCCACTGACGTTCTGCCTTCGCTGCCATCGTGGGGTCTGTGTCGTACAGTGTATCCCAATCAGGCTCCTGCTCCTTCTGCTCAAGCCGTTGCTGCAAAGCAGGCAACATCTGAGCATATTGTGCACGTTCACGCTCGATTTCGGAGTATTGCGCTTCTAGCGTTTTACGCTGTTCTGCCAATTCCTGCGTCTTACGTGTGTAATCTCTCTGCCTTAGATTAGCTGCTTTCAGCTCTTCAACGGTTATCTCTTCACCATCGACCTCTACTATGGCCCCTAGTATATCGAAGGATTCGTTTTCCGAACTTCCTGCATCTTCCTCGACTTCGAGCTCCTCCTCAGATCCTTCGACAACTGAATTATCTACTTCTTCAGTTGCCTCCATCTCCTCAGAGGCTTCAGCCTCCTCCACTACTTCTTCAGTGGTTTCGGCCTCAAGCGCATCAGTTGCCGCAGCGTTATCCTCTTCGGGCGCAAGCATGGCTCTGATTGCATTTTGAGCACTGTACAGGTCAGTCCCTAATGGGTTGCTGTTTTCTGCCATCTCATTAACTCCATATTATGGGCTTATTTTGTTTTAATTTCAATAGCCCCGTTATCTACCATTGCACGCAGCGATTGGCGTACCATTTCGACGCCGCGTAATTTCATATAAATAGCCTCGCGGCTATCACTATCATTGGTCTCAGTTAACTTGAACTCAAACCAACAATCCTGCTCGATCTCATTTAAAAATCTTTTGAGATCTGTGTCGGAAAGGAGGCGCTCCGCCTCTCTACCGTCATCTATGATTTGCTGTTTAGTCTTCACGCGCAGCCTCTTTTATTACGTCGGCTTGCGCCTTCATAACTTCCCGCTTAATCGC
>Ga0222718_10000621_pt1 | contig 36075 bp, 27 predicted proteins | sample C33_27DmetaG_FD_165045 | JGI IMG/M metagenome (GOLD analysis project Ga0222718, IMG submission 165045) | Estuarine water microbial communities from San Francisco Bay, California, United States - C33_27D | ecosystem: Environmental > Aquatic > Marine > Unclassified | place: USA: California...
CAACTTCTTATTCCAAATGATTATCTATCAAGAATTGTCCAAAAACTGTGCCTATTCTATTGATAGTGAAGGCACACTATTCTATACTCCAATGTATCAAGATGGATCAATCAATTTAGAGGATTGGATTGAAGTTGAACCAGTTGATGAATTAGATGAAGAAGATGTCAACATTATTCATCGCAAATTGATTAAAATGTCCATGTCAATTGGAGAGTATTTTAAGAAACAATGAGAATCTTTTTAGTTGCCCTCTTTGTTATTCTTGGTGCTAATCTTGGCATTCAGTTGTTAGATTCTAACATGTCCGAGATTATCAACGAGCGCCGCGAAGTTCTGGAAAAGTATCAACAACTTAACTAATCACTACTGTAGCTTGTAAAGTGTCCTAGTAGTGTAAGCAATCAATCAACTCACAAAACATGCGTAAAATCGAACAACAAATGATTCAAGCAATCAAGTCTGAAACTAACTGGAAGTCTGGTAACACTTCTGTTCATTACTCTGAAGAATATGGTACTTCTACTGTCTATCTGCATGACAATCTGATTGCCATTGTTTCTGATAATGACATGGAAATCTTTGATGGTGGTTATCAATCAACCACTACAAAATCAAGACTTAATGCACTTTGCACTGAATTTTGTATTGATGGTGAAGGAGTCTTTCAGAAAGATTTCGCTTGGTATGTGAGAAAGTTTGTAGGTAAGATTAATGGACAAAGTATCTTCAAGACTGAAGATTTTGTTTCTGGTTATGTCTTTGCATAACACCTATTACATACACTTAGAGAGGGGTTTTTACCCCTCTTTTTTAATGTCTACTTTTAGAGGGTTTTTATCACAAATCACCCCTTTTTTGCCTGAATATATAAAGATTGTGCTTAAAAAGCCTTTTTTAATTAAAGCTGAAAGCTTTTGTTGTTATTGATAATCAATTGCAATAAGCAGTTAGATACACTTTAAGTCTTGATTTTATGTGTCTTAAATCCTCTGAAACCTGATAGATTATGTGTCTTTTAATGTGCTCAGGTCTTGTGATCTTAGCGTGCATAAGCTTACACGAGACTCAGAGAATTGTCAACCCCCCGCTGATAAGTTTCTCCGGGACTTGACATCAATACACTATAAGGATTGCTCATCAATCTCCGTGGTATTGTTGACATCAGTGCTGAGAAGCTTTATAATGACAGAGTAACTTACAGGAGGGGGAAGTAAGCACTACTGTAGCTGGTAAAATGTCTCAGTTATGTAAGCACAACTCACAACCACATGGATGACACCGTGTTTGATATGTTTCAGGAGATTGCTGATGCTCCTGGGGAAATCTATGACATCCCTGAGATGACTGATAGAAAATTTGATGTGGAAGATTACATCAACGGTGACACTGATTACTGATAGTTAAGGTGTCAAGTCCTGAGCAAGACTATAAACTACTCACCCACAGTTTACTTCACTTTTCTTCGTTATTATGTCCCGCGAAATGATGCTTGGTCTTCTGTCAGTTGCTAACACTGGTGATGACATTTTGGCAGTCCTCGATGTTATTGAGAGTGATGTGCAAAGTGACAATCAAGGTGATGCCGTGAGTTATGTTAGTGGGGAATCTGTGACCTTCTGAGTATCATCGTACTTTAGGGGTTACTAACTGTAGCCTCTAAAGTGTCCTAGTTATGTAAGCACAACTCAAACTTCTATGACCACCACTTTCCAGACTAATCTCACCGATACCACTTACAACGGTTGGACAAATTACGAGACCTGGAATGTTGCTCTCTGGATCGGTAATGATGAGGGTCTTTATCACTTAGCGCGTGAGGCAAAGGATTATCGTACCTTTGTTGATTGTCTTGAAGCATGTTCATTCAATCATGCAGCTACTCGTGACGGTGTTAAGTGGAATGACCCTAAAATCAATGTTATCGAGATGGATCAGATGTTCGACGAACTTTGATGCTAACTGCGGCAGGGGCAGAGCTTGACTTTGCCTCTGTAATTTGATAGAATGATGCGTGCGTGACCAGCAGTTATTTGCGGCGTTGATTTATATCGTCGCGGGCGGCGTGATAAAAACCCCTAACTACCCTAACCTACAGAGGTGACAAATCGACCTCTAAATATCACTCTCATAAAAAAATTCCCGGATATGAAAAAGCGCCCTTATTGGAATTTCTGGAAAGTTGTATTAGCAGGTTGGTGTATTCGATATCCAAAAACAATGTCCAAGGTGGTATTAGTACCTCTTGGATTTTTTATTGTTTTGATATATAATGCGATTATGAATTGAATAATTAGAAAAAAATTCCGGAGGTAAAATGAACCCCACAAAGGTTTATCACATATACACAAAGAATGAGTGTATATACAACAATTTAAGTGAAGATGAGTTTACTAAGAAGTGGACAGAACTGAATGCAATGGTAGGATTATTGCATACTGATTTTTCGCCCACTGATCTTTCTTATGAGGAATGTACAAGGTATTGGGGAGGAGCTGGTAGTGATAACACTACAGAACCTGCAGGTGATGATTCCTACTGAACGAAGTGAAGTGAGGATAACCCGACAGAGTTATCCGAGTTGACTTTATACATATCACAGACTATAATTGAACTGAAGTAATTTCAAAACTATGGCAAAAGGATTTACTGTAAAAGCAAACACACCTACTACAAAGAAAGAGGAGTGGGACATTGCTGCTATCAAAGAACGAATGAAAGGCAAGACGATTGTTTTTTGTTTACCTGGACGAGGAGTATCATATATCTTTCTGAAGAACTTTGTTCAACTTTGTTTTGACATGGTACAGAATGGTATGGCCATTCAGATCAGTCAAGACTATAGTTCAATGGTAAACTTTGCACGTTGTAAGGTACTTGGTGCGAATGTATTGCGTGGACCTGATCAAATTCCTTGGGATGGTAAGTTGCAGTATGATTATCAACTGTGGATTGATAGTGATATTGTATTTGACACTAACAAGTTTTGGCAGCTTTGTGATCTTGCTATCTCAGAAGATGGCACAGAGCGTGAAATCACTGCTGGGTGGTATGCCACTGAGGATGGACACACAACTTCTGTCGCACACTGGTTAGAAGAGGATGATTTCCGTAAGAATGGTGGAGTAATGAATCACGAAACTGTCGATTCCATCCAGAAGCGTAAGAAACCATTTACTGTTGACTACACTGGTTTTGGATGGGTTATGATTAAGAAGGGTGTCTTTGAGGATGAGAAGATGAAGTATCCATGGTTTGCACCTAAGATGCAAGTTTTTGAATCTGGAAGTGTTCAGGACATGTGTGGTGAGGATGTCTCATTCTGTCTTGATGCTATTGAAGCAGGTTATGATATTTGGTGTGATCCTCGGATTCGTGTTGGGCATGAAAAAACTCGTGTTATTTGAGCGTGACTCGTTTTAACTTATATTATGAGGATAAAATGATTTGTAGCAACCTCTCGTTTGAAGAAGCAGCAGAGGTTCTACAAGACTTCTCCGAAAAATTTTTCTCGGGTGAAGGTACTATTGAACCACAAAAAATTCAACTTAAGGAGATTTAATTATGGCACGATCAAAAGTTGGTCTTTCGGGTAATAAGATCATTGAATCAAAGCCCAAAAATACTCGTCAAGGACAAGGTAAACATACTAAGTATGCTGCCACTTCCCGTAATGGTAAAAAGAAGATGTATCGTGGACAAGGTAAATAGATGTAACAATCCTTTGTTACTTTATGTCAGCATTAATTTGTAACTTACCTTCTGTTGAAGTATGGGTAAGAAAAGAATATCTCACTGATCATCAAAGTGGTCATGGTGAATTTGTAAAGGGCGTTTGGGTATCGTGTAAATCGATACCTGGGCGTGCTTTTTATTTTGAGACTTACTTACCAGAATATGCTGCAATGTATGATAAATTACCTATTAGTGCTTTTGTAAGTGAACCAGTAACACCTACACCTGATATGAACCTACCAAATCTACAGTTTTGGAACTGTATGGATTATGGTGTGGTATCAATTCATAAACAGTTCATTGGTTCAATGGATTTTGAGTGTTATACTCGCGATCATGGTATAATGAAAGGTGAATATATTTGCACAATTGACAACTATCATCAAGATTGTGATATGATTGACTATGCAACAAGCGAAAATCCAGCTGAACATAAGTCTCATAACCTTATTGAACTTGATAATGGGCAATATGCACTCTATCCAAACAATAGAATGCGTATTTTTGACAATAGTTTGACACCTGTTGAACCCAAAATGCCTGATTTTAAGGTATCAACTCAATATTATAGTGTTGAAAATGGTTTTGATCGACTTGGAATGGGTCGTGAGGACGAATATTTTTGGAAAACTGCTAAAGAACGCGAAAATTTACCTAAGGAGAACGAAAATGAATGATTTTTTAGACAATTTAGCTAATCATAATCATCAAAAAATGCTTCGTGAAATCTCAAATGATGATTTGACACCTAAAAAGAAGAAATTGCAGCAAGAGGGTGAATTATTTGATCCTCAAAGTGATCCAAAACCACTTTACGAATGAGATTTGCCCCTATAAATAAGTCAGAACTTATAATATAATCGTAAATAATGCCTTTAGAAAGGGTAAGTCAAGGTTTCAAAGATATTAGTGCATCATTTAAGGCCAATCCCCTTACATATGATGTCATTGCTTTGAATAATGCTTCTGCAATCGCAAGATCTGTTAGAAACATTGTCTTTACTGCTCCTGGTGAAAAGTTTTTTGATCCAGATTTTGGATCAAACATTAGTCAATCACTGTTTGAAAACATTGATAACATTACTGCAGTGACGATTAGAGATGAAATAGAAAACTCCATCATTAACTATGAACCAAGAGTTTCATTATCTTCCGTTGTAGTCGATCCTGATTTCGATAACAACGGTTTTAATGTAACTATTATCTACAGAATTATTGGAGTTGATATACCACCTCAACAGTTAGAGTTTGTATTAGAATCAACTCGATAAATGGCACTAGTAAACTACGCAAATCTGGATTTCGCCCAGATTAAATCTACACTTAGAGAATATCTAAGAAACAATTCTAATTTTACGGACTATGACTTTGAAGGGTCTAACCTGTCCACAATTTTAGATGTTTTAGCATACAATACTTACTTGGCATCATACAATGCCAATATGGTATCAAATGAGTGTTTCATTGATAGCGCAACATTAAGAGAAAATGTTGTTTCGCTTGCAAGAAATATTGGATATACCCCAAGATCAAGAAAAGCTTCAAGAGCAACTATTAGTTTTTTCGTTGATACTACTGGAATTACCCCAGCACCAACATCAATTACCTTGAATAAGGGCCCAATCGCAACATCGGGCGGTACTTTTGCTGGAAATTCTTATATATTCTCCATTATGGATGATATAACAGTTCCTGTAGTGAATGGAGAAGCATCATTTGATACACTACCGATTTATGAAGGAACATATATTACCGAATCATATACTTATAGTTCAAGAAACCCAAATCAGAGATTTTTAATCAACAATCCTGGGGCAGATACTGATTTAATCCGTGTTAGAGTAGGAACAAATAGTTCTACTGCAAAAAGAACTTACACAAAACAAGATAGTTTATTTGATATTGATGGAGATTCAAGAGTTTTCTTCTTACAAGAGGTAGAAGACGAAAGATATGAAATACTTTTTGGTGATGGGATCTTTGGCAAGGCACTAAGTGAAGGAAATGTCGTTGAAATTACTTATTTGACCACTTCTGGCGGTGGTTCTAATGGATTAAGTAGTTTTGCCTTCAATGGTCGAATGACTTATGTAAGAAATGGTGTTACATATACTATTTCCCAAGGAATTTCAATTCTCACAACTGATATTTCTGCTACTGGTGGAGATGTTATTGAAAAAGTAGATTCGATTAAAAAGTTTGCTCCTAGAATCTATGCTTCTCAGAACAGAGCTTTAACTGCAAATGATTATGAAACTCTAATTCCGGCAAAAATCTATCCAGAAACAGAATCTATTTCTGTATTTGGTGGTGAAGAGTTAGTTCCTCCTCAATATGGAAAAGTTTTTATTAGTATTAAACCAAGAACAGGTGAATTTCTTCCAAATCTCATCAAAGAGAATATTAAGAGAGATTTGAAAAAATATGCAGTTGCAGGAATCGTTCCAGAAATTTTAGACCTCAAGTATCTTTACCTTGAGGTATCTTCCAAGATTTATTACAACAGCAATCAAGCATCATCTGCCTCTGAAGTTTCTTCCATAATACAAAATAATATTGAGTCATATGCAGATTCAAGTGAACTCAATAAGTATGGTGCAAGATTTAAGTATAGTAAATTCTTAAAAATTATTGATGATAGTCATGAATCAATCACTTCAAATATCACCGCTGTATCGATGCGTAGAGATGTCAGGGCTGCCCTCAACACCCTTGCAGAGTACTCTATAGGGTTCGGCAATCAATTCCACATTTCAAGGATGAGTGGATATAATATTCGCTCTAGTGCATTCAAGGTTGCTGGTATTACACAAAATGTTTACCTTGGAGACATTCCAAATACTAACAGAACGAATGGTTCTTTGTTCTTGTTTACGCTCCAAAATCCAAATGCAACTGATCCAACGATTGTTAGGAGAAATGTTGGAAGAATTGATTATGTGAAAGGAGTTATTACCCTAAATCCAATCAACATTCAATCAACTCAGAAAGTTATTGATGGTCAATCAACAATTCAAATTGTAGTGACACCACAATCAAATGATGTGATTGGATTGCAAGATTTGTACTTGCAATTAGATGTTAATAATAGTGTTTTTGAGATGGTAAATGATTCTATTGCTTCTGGGCTAGACCCATCCGCATCATCATATGTCGTTTCTTCAAGTTACGACTATAACAGAGGTTTGTTGGTAAGGCCATAAAATGACACAGACTAGAGTTCCTTTCAAGACTATTGTAAAGAATCAACTTCCCGATTATGTTCGGGATGAGTTTCCTCTTTTGGGAGAATTTTTATCTCAATATTATCTTTCCCAAGAATTTCAAGGTGCTCCTCTTGATTTACTGCAAAATATTGATCGATATATCAAGTTAAACAATAATGCAAATGTTACTAAGTCAGTTTCTCTGAGAAGTGACATTACATACTATGATGATATCATATATGTGTCAAACACGAATGGTTTTCCTGATGAATATGGATTAATTAAAATTGATAATGAAATTATCACTTATACTGGAAAGAATAGTTTTAGTTTTACTGGATGTATTCGTGGTTTCCAAGGTTATTCTCAAAATGATGTAGATGAATCTTTTACTTTCTCAAATACTACTTCTAGTAGTCATGATGCAGAAGCAACTGTAGAAAATTTAAGTGTTGATTTCCTATCAAGATTTTTTAAGAAAGTAAAACATCAATTTTTGCCTGGACTTGAAGATACTACATTATCCGACAAAATTAATAAGAACCTCTTTGTAAAACAAGCAAAGGATTTTTATACATCAAAGGGAACTGATCAATCTTTTAAGATTCTATTCAAAGCACTTTATGGTGAAGAAGTCAATATCATAAAACCTGCGGAAAATCTACTTTCGCCATCACAATCATTATATAAAATTACAAAAGATATGATTGTTGAGCCAATTTCAGGTAATGTAATGGATACTAGAGGATATACTCTGTATCAATATGCATACAAAGATTTAATCAATAAGTCATATGCACCAATTACTGATGTAGAGCGTGTTCTTGTTGGTGGAGCAACTACAGATTATTATAGAATAAGTTTTGATGCAAATTACAATAGAGACCTTCAGTTTGATGGCGCAGAATATGGAGAATTTGTTGCATATCCAAAAACCAAACTGATTGGAAACTATACATCTTCCTCCACAACTTTTGATGTTGATTCAACAGTGGGTTTCCCAACTTCTGGAGAGTTAATTGTGACTTATGATGATAGAACTACTGGAATAGTTTCATATGCATCAAAATCAATAACTCAATTCTATGGTGTTAGTGGAGTTACAGATACAATTTCGGATAAAAGTGTGGTCGGTATTAATACTTTTGCTACGGTTGTTTTAGATGATGAAACTGTGGTGACTGTCAGAATTGTTAATGTTTTAAGTGGTTATCATGTAGGAGAGCAAGTTGGTTGGGTAAAAGGAAAACCATATTATGGACCATATCATATCCATAGAGGAAGAAAAATGGTTGGGGCAAAACATGTTTCGAGTCCACATGATTACATCTATGATACTAAAGAATCCAGTTTAAAGAATCTTGGAGAAGACAGTGCATCAACTTCTGGAACTGGTGGCAGTTCTTCTAGCATTTCTGCTTCTGCAAGCATAGTTTCCAGCACATCTTTTAGTAGTGGTGGAGGAGGAAGTTCTTCCTCTTCAGGTGGCGGAAGCGGTGGATATGGTTACTAAATAAGTAAAAAAGTCTCAAGGCAGATATGTCGCAGCAGTTGAATAACAGGTACTACGAGAAGGGCGATACCATCCGAGTAAAAACTCTTGGGTTGACAGCTAACGATGCTGCATCCAATACTTGGATTTTAAATGCTGCAACTACTTACGAAGTAGAAAAATTAGAGAAAATTAATTTAGTTAATTTTAGATATAAACTTACTCTCAATAATGAGCATATTTTCCGAATTGGTGATACTCTAAGAATCACTGGAAGTAATTACTCATCAACTTCAAGGGTTTATTCGGTAAACTCTGCAAATCAAATTACAATCGGAGATCAAGGAAACTTAGATAATGTTCCTTTAGATTCTCTTGTAATTAGAAGAAACATTTCCAAAGGAGATGCAAAGAATTATGATATCTCCAATATTGCATCAAATGTTCAAAATGTATACAAGAAAGGAACTTCTACATTAGTTGCGTCTTCTTCTATTCCAAGTTATTCTGGGGAAGAACTCGCAATTAGAAAAACTAAAGTTACATTTAGTGGAACATTTCCATCAACAGGAACTGCCACCACAGATACATTTAAAATTATATCATCTGGTGACCATGGGTTCTACACTGGAGACCTTGTTTATTATACTCCACAAACGATAACAACAACTAGTACCGATATTGACGGCAATACAGTTACTACTTCAACAGTTCAAACTGGCATTGCCAAAGAAGGAGTGTATTTTGTAAAGCGTCTTGCAGATTCTACAACTATTAAGTTAGCTAAGAGTAGATCTCAACTTTATACTGGAGAATATGTTTCCACAGAACCAATTTCGGTTACTGATAACACTATTGAACTTTATATCCATAAGAATAAAACTCTCAACAATCAAAAATTGTTTAGAGAGATTCCAGGACAAAATAATGATCTAAGTAAAACTACAACAGAACCTGGAACAAAAAATGGAATACTCCTCAATGGGGTAGAAATTCTAAACTATAAGTCTCTTGATGGAATTGATTATGGAAAAATTGAATCTATTACTGTAGATTCATCTGGTAGTGGTTACGATGTAGTTTCTCCGCCAAATGTTGTTATTTCAGATAATGCCGGAGTTGGCGCTACAGCGAATGCTGCTGTTAGTGGTTCTTTTGTTAGAATTGATCTATTAGATGGTGGTTTTGATTATATTGAAGATCCTATTGTTGAAATTAGTGGCGGAAATGGAAAAAATGCTTCCGCAAGTGCTAATACAACTTTAGTTGAACATAAGGCAGACTTTAACTCAGCAGAAGTCGATGGTCTTGTTACTATTGCTTCTACTTCTGCTATTGGATTTTCAACATACCATAAATTTAGAAATTATGAGAGGGTAATTTACCAATCAAATGGTCAGAATGGGATTTCTGGTCTTACCACAGGTGGATTTTATTATGTCAATATTCAAAGCAACACTAATGTAAAATTACACAAAACAAAAGATGATGCTATTTCTGGCATTAATACAGTAATTTTCACTGGTTATGGCTCTGGTAGACACACTCTTCTTGCAACCGACTTGAAGAAAGTTGTTGCTTCTGTTGATATAGAAAATCCAGGAACCGAATATCAAAATAGAAAAACAACCGCTGTAGGTCTATCAACTGCACTGAATGAGATTACTATTGAGTCTCATGGATATTCTTCCGGTGAAAAAATTAAATATTCTGCTGATTCTTATGCAATAGGTGGATTAGTTGATGGAACAGAATACTACACCACAGTAGTTGATAAAAATACTATTAAGTTATCTTCTGTTGGACCAAATTCGGATAAAGATTTATATTACAGAACTAAGCAGTATGTAAATATAACATCATTATTTGTTGATGCTGATACTGGAATTCACCATTTTAACTATCCAGAGATTTCAGTATCTGTTATAGGAAAAGTTGGCATTTCTTCTATTGGTTCAGAAACTTTCAAAGCAAGAGTTTCTCCAATCGTAAGGGGTGGTATCACTGCGATTAATCTTGCAAACAAAGGTGTTGGGTATGGTTCTTCAGAAGTTCTCAATCACTATAGAGAACCAGATGTTGTGCTTCAGGTTGGTTCTGATGTTCAATTAACACCTGTCATTGCTAATGGTAAGGTTATTCAAGTAATTGTGAATAATGGTGGAAAAAATGTTAATGCACTTCCAAAATTAACAGTAAACTCAGAAAGCGGTCAAGGATGCGTAATCACTCCCGTTATTTCTGGTGGCCAAATATCTTCAGTAACTGTTATTAGGGGTGGAACTGGATATTCACAATCTGATACTGTTATTGACATTGAATACCCAGGTTCTCAAGCAGTATTCAGAACAAAACTACAAAGGTGGGGTGTAAACCAGTTTGCAAAAGAACTTGTAAATATATCCTCGGATGATAGTTTTATAGTTCCTGGCCTCAATGAAAAAAATGGACTTCAGTGTGCAAATTTATATGCACCAAGGAATCTGAGAAAAATATTATATCAAAATAACCAAGATGGGACTATAATATACAACTCGCCAGATTTGGTGTTAGATAATGGTGCGGAAAAGATAACATCAAGAAATCACTCACCAATTATTGGATGGGCATATGATGGAAATCCAATTTATGGTCCATTTGGTTATTTGAAGAAAAATGGTGGAACCATTGTCCAGATGAAAACTGGATATAAACTAAAACTCCAACCAAATAGGCCTCCAGTTTCAGTATTTCCAGAAGGATTTTTTGTTGAAGATTATGAATATGTAAATTCTGCAAGTGATGCAGTTCTTGATGAAAACAATGGAAGATTTTGTATTACTCCAGAATTTCCAAATGGAACTTATGCGTATTTTGCAACGCTGTCAGAAAATCCAGAAAGTCAGGGAGTATTTACTAACTATAAAGTTCCAGAGTTTCCATATTTAATTGGTAATGCTTTACAATCAAAACCTTCAAATCTAAGTTATCTTAAATCGTCAAACCATGATGATTATGATGTTGAAGCAAATAACTGGTTAAGAAACACAAAATATTATAACCTGGAAGAAACGGAAATTTCTTATGATTATATTGAAAGCCCATTCAGATTAAACTCTAATCAATTATCGAAAGTTACTTTTGCAACTCCAGGCACTGTTGATAATGTAGGAATTATTACTGGAGGTACAAATTATAAGGTTGGCGATAGTCTAATTTTCAATAATACTGACACCAGCGGATATAATGCTGATGTTAGAGTATCAAAAGTTGGAGGCAAATCTGTATCATCTATCAGTTGTGCAACTACATCTATTAGTTCTGTAGAAGTCATTCCAACAGGAAAAACCGGAGAATATTCATTCAGTGCAAGTTCTCCACATGAACTTCTGAATAAAGAACTTGTTTCTATTGCCGGATTAAGCACAACAGCAGTTAAACTGACGGGTAAGTATAATATTGGAGTTACCACTTCTACTTTAGTTCTTAGAGAAGGTGTTGGTAATACTGCAGCCACTGGAATCGTAACCTACTTCAACATTTACGGCGTTGGTATTGATAATATCGTTGAGAATGATATTTTTAAAATTGAAGACGAAAAAGTAAAAGTTCTCAATATTGATAAAGTATCTTCGAGAATTAGAGTTCTCAGAGAAGTTCTTGGAACTTCTGGTGCTGCACATACAGCGACAACAGTTTTTTATGAAGAACCTAGAAGATTTACTGCTAAAGTAGGATTTAATACATCATTTGACTTCAAACTTAATAAGGAATTGTATTTTGACCCTCAAAATACTTTAGCACTTGGTATGAGTGCTGGAGTTGGTATTGGAACTACAATTACTTTCGTTAATCCAGGGTCTGGCGCAACTAACATATTCCTCCCAACACAGACATTGTATCTTCCAGGACATGGACTTAAAACTGGTGACGAATTAATTTACAAACTGAATAATCAAGATGAATCTATTGGCGTTTCTACAGCAGGAGTTTCTACATTTGCTCTTGCCGATCAACAGAAACTGTTCGTGGCTAAAATTAACGAAGACCAAATAGGTGTTTCTACAGTCAGAGTTGGTTTAAACTCTACTGGAACATTTGCTGGTATTGGTTCTACTAATGCAAATCAGGGTCTATTGTACTTCACAGGATATGGACAAGGGTCAAATCATAGTTTTGCCACAAACTATCCAAATGTAGTTTCAGTCTCTGCATTTAAAAATATCGTTACAGTGTCTACTGCAGCCACCCATGGATTGACTGTTTTAGATAATGTTTATGTTGATGTAAGACCATCAATCACTACATCTTTTGCAGTTTCTTATAATGATTATAATAATCGAATTGTTATCGATAAGAAAGAAATTTCTGCAGGTGAAATAAATGTAGAAACAAATGAAATCACGATTGAAAATCATGGATATCAATTAGGACAATCGGTAATTTATACCGCGTCCACTCCTGCTGGTGGTTTAGTGGATGAGAAAATTTACTATGTTGTGATTGTCGATAAAGATAAGATTAAGTTGTCAGAATCTTATTATGATTCAATCAGTTCAGTTCCAACAATTGTAGATATTACTTCTGCGGCAGATTCAGAACTTTCTCCAATCAATCCACCTATTAAAGTTTATAAAGACTCTACAGTTGAATTTGACCTTTCAGATTCTAGTCTGACCTTCAGTAGAAATTCTATTAAGTATCCTGCTTTTAAATTTGCACTATATGCTGATAGCAATTTTGATACAGAATACGATAAAGTTGCTGATAGTGAAGATTTTGAAGTGTTAACTACTGGCACTGTTGGTGTAGATGGAAAAGTTACTTTAACCACAAGTAATAAACTTCCAAAAATTCTGTATTACAAGTTGATTCCAATTTCAAATGATTTGCTCCCAAGAGAAAAGAGTTTAATTGTTTGTGACCCAGAAGTTGTTGGATATAATCAACTCCAAGTTCTCAATAGTGATTATTCTGGAAAACATAGTGTTTCTATAGAATCTTCAACTTCTTTCAAGTATTTTCTTGAGGAAGTTCCAGAAAGAACATCATACACTTCAAGCACGGCTATTATCAATTACAGCACTGATTCCACAACAGGTATTGGTTCTATTGCAGAATTAAAAACCTTTAATAAAGGTGCAAATTATTATAAACTTCCATCAATTGATGGAGTTGTTAGTGGAATTGGTTCAAATGCCGTTTTTGAAGTTAAAAGCAATACAATAGGTTCTATTAACAAGACAAAACTTAGAGATATTGGTTTTGATTATCCATCCGATAAGACACTGAGACCAAGTGCAAAACTCCCTGAAATTGTTAAGATTGATAATCTTGGAGTTCTTGATACTGTTGGCGTTACATCTTATGGATATGGATATGGTTCACTTGAACCAAAGATTATTCTACTTGATGGTGAGACTGGAGAGCAAAAGACTGAAGTTGATTTGAGATTTGAATTTGGTTCAAATCAACTCGAAATTGTAAGCAATACCTATGGTATTTCTTATGTCAAACCAATACTTCTCGCAACTAAAAATAGTAATGGCATGGGAATAGGTTCCATGTCATATGATTCTGGAACAAAAAATGTCACTGTTACTTTGGCATCTGGAATCAGCACTGTTGGTGCTTTCCCATTTGCGATTGGTGATGAAATTATGATTGAAAATACTAGTGTTGGAATTGCATCAACTAATCCACAAGGTATTGTTGAGATTGTAAACACTGGTAGGGGTTATAATTCTGAGAACTATAACTATAAGTTATTCGTTGTTTCTGATATTAATGAAAATATTGGTGGAATTGGTATTGTGACATTCAGTCTTGATGGATATCTTTCGACTGGAGAATCTCCAGGGACATTTAGCTCTTCTAGGTCTGCTGGAAGAATTATTCCCAAAAAGCACTTCCCAACTTTTGATGTTACTCTGACAACAACCGACTTTATCATTGGTGAAGATATTATTTCACTCAGCGATGAAAATGCAACCGGTGTTGTTGAAAGGTGGGACAACAATAATGGATATCTGAAGATTAGAGCCAACAGAGATTTTACAAAGGGGCATATTGTTGAAGGACAATCTTCTAGAACTAGAGGAACTATTTCATCAATTATTAAATCTGATTCAAGTTATGATATTGCTGCTACTTCCAGAGTTGAATCCGGATGGGAAGATATCACTGGATTCTTAAATGATACTAGACAGGTTATTCAGGATAGTGATTATTACCAAAAGTTCTCTTATTCCCTCAGATCTAAAGTTGATTTAGAAACTTGGGATGATCTTGTTGGGTCTTTAAATCATACATCTGGATTTAAGAGATTTTCTGATCTTATTATTGAAAATTCTCCAGAAGTTAATCCAATAGTTGGATTGGGAACGACTCAATCTTACTTTAGCAATACTATTGATTTTATTGGATATCCTGATCTAAATTGCGTAACTAATTTTGATATTGTAACTGAAAATAATAAGTCTGGTTTTTCTGATATAATAAATTTTAAAAACAAAATTTTGACAGATTATGAAGAGTCTGTAGGAAACAGGGTTCTTAATGTTGACAATGTGGCAGGTCAGTTTAATAGTAGACCAAGGGCAACTAGATTTAGTGAAGTTGCTCGTTGGTCAATTAGCGATGCACATTCCCATAAGTTCGTAACTTATATTCAAGATCCAGACAATACTGCGGAAGCTCAGATTCAAATTGTTAGCGTTCTTCATGACAAACTTGGTGCCGGATATTTGAATCAATATGCTATAACAAGCACAGAAACAGAGTTGGGCTCTTTTGATTATTCTCTTGATGGGACGGACGGTGTTCTACAATTCTACCCAAACAAATATGAGTTCAATCCATATAATATATTCACTCTTTCGTATAATATTGGCGATGTTGTTACTAGTATTGGATCTGCTCATTATGGTGGGGCAGTTAAAATAACAACTACTAGTGAATCTGTTCCTGTTAGCACAACTACAAATATTGTAAGTATTGCGAGTACATATCAAGCAGCCAAAATTCTTGTTCAAGTAAAAACTGTTGACAATGATTATGAATATGATGAAATAAATCTCATCCACGATGGTACTACTGTAGATTTGGTTGAATATGGCGAACTGTCAACCATTGGCCTTGATGCTTGGTCTGGAGGATATACTGGATTTGGTACATATAATGCATATATTGATGGGTCTAATGTTAAGGTAGACTTTACACCAAATGTATCAATAGCATCTTCTGTCAATACAGTGGTTGTTGCAATCTCAAGTGAGGGGGTTGGTGTTGGATCTTTCGGATTAACTCATGCAGAAATAGGCGCTTTACCAACTTCTATTGCATCTAGTGGTTCTCCAACCGAAAATGCAATCGCAGAGTTTGATAATGGAACATATAATGGAGCATACTTTATTGTTCAGATATCTGACCCAGATAATAATCAGCATCAGTTGAGCGAATTGCTTTTAGTTGATAAGGGTCCTGACTTTGAAGATACTTTCCTAAGTGAATATGGAGTAATAACTAGCGATGGCGTTTCTTCAGCGGGTCTTGGTACTTTTGGTGCAACTGTTGATGGCGATATCGTTAGATTGACATTCACACCGAATTCGGGAATTAATGCTGAAGTAAAAACCTTCTACAATTACATTAAGTATGATGATGATGGTTCTGCTAGTGTAGATATTGATTTTAATAATGCGTATATTGATACTCAGTATGGTTCATATTCAGGAACTCATGTAGATATTAGAAGAGCATTTAGGCTCCAATATGGTGGTTATGATGTTTTTGAAAGGTACATTGATTCCACTGATGAAAGTGTTATTGGTTCTAGTACAGAAATTGAAATTCAAGATGCAATTACAATACCAAATCATTTCTTTGTAACGGGAGAAAAATTAACTTATTCTACTCCAGGTGCAGGAACAACGGAAAATATTGGTATTGGATTAACAAACATTTCTGGAATTGGTAACACTGACAAACTTCCAGAAGATGTATATGTAATTAAAATTGATTCCAATAAAATTAGACTTACAGATACTGCAGAAAAGGCACTGGCACCTGTACCAACCGATTATTTTGACATCACTACAGTCGGTATTGGAACTTCACATACATTTACTGCAAATGACCAAAATACTAAGTGTCTAATTGCTATCGATAACTATATTCAGTCTCCAGTCGTTGCAACTGCGCTTACTTCTTCTTTGAGTGATCAATTATTTTCAAGTCAAAGTTCCATGTATATGAGTGGAATTGGATCTATTTCTGGCGGCGACTTAATTCAGATCGGTGATGAAATTATGAAAGTAGAATCAGTTGGCGTTGGTTCTACAAATATCGTAAGAGTTCAAAGAGCATGGCTTGGAACAAGAAGAGCAGGTTATTCTACTGGAGCACTTGTAACTAAGGTTCAGGGAAATTACAATATTGTAAATAATACTCTCAATTTTGTCGAAGCTCCTTATGGCAATCTTCCCGTTTTTGATATCAATTTTGTTAGACCCTCAGAGAGAGATTGGACTGGAATTGAAACCAGTTCCACATTCCAAGGAAGAGTATTTTTAAGATCTGGAACTCCAGGATCAATTACCAGAACATATGGCACAAATTATCTCTTTGATGACATTTCTGACCAGTTTAATGGATCTAATGACACATTCGCATTAAAGTCTAGTGGTTCGGATACTACTGGATATGAAGATGACAACGCCATTATCCTAATTAACGATATCATTCAAATTCCAGGGTTAAATCAAAACTTCACTCTTGCAGAACAGGCAGGTATTACATCTGCAATCTTTGTTAATGATGGACAAACTATCACCAATGATGTAAATTCTTCTAATCTTCCTATTGGTGGCGTTATAGTTTCTGTTGGTTCTTCTAGTGGATTTGGTTATCAACCTCTCGTCTCTGCTGGTGGCACAGCAACAGTATCTGTCGCTGGAACTATTTCTGCCATCACTATTGGAAGTACAGGTTCTGGATATAGAGCATCTACACAATATGATGTTCTTACCAGTGTGGCAACAACAGTTGCTGCTAGCAGCACGACAATCACTCTTAATAATGAAAATAGCGTATTTAAGTTCCTTGAATTTAATGCTGGGGCTGCGACCTCAATTGGCGTTGGAACTTTCTTCAGCAGACCAACTACAATCACTGGTTTTGGAACAACTTCGGTAACTATAGGTATTAGTAGTGTATCTTCTCTTGATATTCCAGCAGGCACTTCTGTCCTCGTCAGGGTTTTCAATCCATCAGTTGGCATTGTTCGCGTTGGTGTCGCAAGCAGTTCTGTTGGTATTCAAACAGTAACTCATATTGGTGTCGCTACTATTAGTGCTGGACACCTTCTTGAAACAGTGCATATAACAAGTCCTGGTGAGGGATATACTTCTATAAATCCACCAGAAGTGATTATTGAAGACCCACTTTCTTATGAGAACATTCCTCTTGTCTATCAAACTGATGGTCTTGCTGAACCTTCAACTGGAGTTGGTTCTCAAGCTAAAATTAATGTTAATGTTGGATTTGGTTCTGATATTGTTGACTTTGAAATTTCTAACACTGGATTTGGATATGGAGCGGGTCAATTCTTAACTCTTCCCACGGGTGGTCCTACAGGAATTCCAACAAATCCAACTCTTGGTGGTGATTTTGAAAGATTTACTATCAATATCGAAAAGATTTATTCGGATAAGTTTGCTGGATGGTCTATTGGCCAACTCCAAACAATGGATAGTTTTGATGATGAATTTGATGGACAGAAAACTGATTTCCAACTCAAAATTGATGGAAGCATTACTTCTATTATCGCATCTAAGGGTTCAAGTATTGTCATTCAAGATGTCTTAATTGTTCTCGTCAATAACATTCTTCAAGTACCAGGTGAAGGATATATTTTTAATGGAGGAAGTACAATTGTATTCCCAGAACCATTAGAACCTGGTGACACTGTGGATATTCTTTTCTACAAAGGAAATGGAGCTGTTGATGTTAAGACCGTCGATATCCTTGAGACTGTCAAAGAAGGTGATACTTTAGATATTGATTATGATTCGACAAGAGGACAGTCATCTTACTTTGATGAGGACAGAAGACTTGTTTACAGCATTGATTCCACAGAACAAGTAACTACAAATGCATACTATGGTCCCGGTCTTGCGAATAACATCACTATGGAAAGACCGGTTACTTGGTGCAAACAAACTGAAGACAAGATTATTAATGGAGAAAGAGTAGGTAAGGACAGACCTCAATATAAAGCAAATATTTTCCCAACAACTAATATAATTCAGACTGTTGGAGTTGGTTCAACAAATATCTATGTCGAGAATGTTCAAGTTCTGTTTAATCAAGACAATGAGAGTGGAACATCACTGTCTTTCCAGAAGGATGTTCTGTTAGTCTCACAAGATGCAAGAGTAGGAGCAGCAGCTACTGCTATTGTTGGTTCTGCGGGAACAATCACATCAATTTTAATCTCTGATGGTGGTGTTGGATATACCACAGCACCTACTGTTGTTATTGGAAATCCTGTTGGGCTTGGGTCTGAGCAAAGACAAACTGCAACGGCATCTATCACTGCTGGGGTCGTAACTTCAATCACTCTAGGTACTGCCAAGACTGGATACTCACAATCAAATCCACCAGTTGTTCTTATTGAATCTCCAGCAGCTCTTGCTGAAAGACTTAATGCGGGAATTACTTATAGTGGTGACTTTGGAACTATTGTTGGAGTAGCAACTACTAGCATTGTTGGTGTTGCATCTACTGGATTGATTCTAAGTATGTTTATTCCTACTAATTCTGCACTAAGAAATGATACTCTGGTAGGAACAGCAATTACTGTTAGCAGTCTTGCGGTTGGTGACTTCTTTGTTGTTAGAAACTCTAACATCGGATTTGGTGTTACTTCACTCAAATATGGAAATGCAGTTGCAGTTGGAGTAGGAACCACCTGCATTGATAATGTTTATGAGGTTGTTGGTACAGCAACTACCCAAAAGACTCTCCCTGGATATGGTTCTACTACGGTTAACGATATTACTGTTAGTGTTCTGAGTTACAATGGTTATGACTTCACCGATGTTGGAGTAAACACTTATTTTGGAGATTATAGTTTTGGTAAAATTAACACCACGGCGAGAACTTCATCATCTGACTTCAACTTCTATAATGAAAATGGCGTAACTGGAATTTCAACTTCCGCTACAGTCAGAAGATTTGTACCACTGAAGATATCCAATTATGATGTATAACAACTAAATAAAATTTAGTTATTAAACCCCTAATAAATAAGTAAAAACCCCAGCAAAATGGCCGCAATAATTACTGATCAAATTAGAATATTGAATGCAAGAAATTTTCTTGCCGGCATCACTACTTCTGGTAGTTCTTATTACTCTTTTATTGGACTGCCAAACGCTACCGATATTCAGTCAAATTGGGATAACAGTCCTCCATCTCCTGTAGATAATTTTGATAATGAGAATGAAATCTGGGAGACCATGATTGGACTGAAAAAAATTACGAGTAGTGATGTAAGGTTAGTAGTTCCAAAAATCGAGTGGAAATCTGGCAATACATTTGACATGTATCGTCATGATTACAACACTTCAAATACTGCGAAAGTATCTGGAGCAACTAATCTTTATGGGGCATCATTTTATGTAATGAACAGTGACTATAGAGTTTATGTTTGCCTTCAGAACGGAACAACTCCAGAGACTCCAAATGGAGCTCCATCTCTTGATGAACCAACATTTGTAGACTTAGAACCAAGGGCTGCTGGTTCTAGCGGAGACGGATATATTTGGAAGTATTTGTACACTATTGCGCCAGCAGACATTGTTAAGTTTGATTCTACAAATTATATTCCTGTTCCATCTGACTGGGCAGATTCAACAACAAATGCATCTGTTCGGGATAATGCTGTAGATGGATCAATTAAAACGGTAGTTATCACCGGTAGAGGTGTAGCACTAGGAACTGCAAATGCAGTCTACACTAATGTTCCAATCAAAGGAAACGGAACAGGTGCGGAGTGTACAATTACGATTAATGCCGACTCCCAAGTTGCATCTATTGTAGTTTCATCTCAAGGTTCGGGATATACTTATGGCAATATAGATTTAGTTGCTGGTGGAGTTCCAACTGGAACTACAAGACCAACCTTTGATGTCATCATTTCTCCGCAGGGTGGCCATGGAGCAGACATTTATAGAGAATTGGGAGCAAAAAATGTTCTCATGTACTCTAGATTTGAGAATGACATTCAAAATCCCGACTTTGTTACAGGAAATCAAATTGCAAGAGTTGGTATTGTAGAAAAACCGAACACTTTTGGAACAAATACTCCTCTTACCGCAGATAAAGCAAGTGCGGTAACTGCCCTTAGATTGACTGGAATTGGTTATAGTTCTGCTAGTTATGATGCTGATTCATTTGTAACACAAACAGTTTCAACTGGAACTACTGCTGTTGCTAGGGTTGTAAGTTACGATCAATCTACTGGAGTTTTAAAAGTATGGCAAGATAGATCACAATCTGGTTTCAATACTGTTGGTGCTGCAATTACAAATCCGCAGTATGGATTTGATCAAGTTGATTTTACTTCATCACCGACTGGAGATGGTTCTCTGAAAATTATTGGAGGAACTGTCGCTGAAGGTTTATCCATTGATAGTACTTTTACGGGTGTATCAACCGTAATAAATAATAGAACATTCTACCTTGGTCAATCATTTACTAATGGAATTGCAAACCCTGAGGTTGCAAAATACTCTGGAAACATCATTTATGTTGACAATAGACCATCTGTGACAAGATCAACCAATCAAAAAGAAGACATCAAGGTTATATTACAATTCTAAGGAATTATGTCGCAAATCACCAATCTCAATGTTGCCCCATACTATGATGATTTTGATCCAACGGACAACTATCACAGGGTATTGTTTAAACCTGGATATCCAGTTCAGGCTAGAGAATTAACAACGCTCCAATCGATTCTTCAGAATCAGATTGAGAGATTTGGTCAACATTTTTTCAAAGAAGGTGGGAAAGTAATTCCCGGAAACACTGCATATAGTAGAAATTACTTTGCGGTAGAACTAAATACAACGCATCAAGGTGTTCCTATTGATGCGTATATTGATCAATTAATTGGCCTTAAGATTACTGGAAGAACTTCTGGTGTTACCGCAACTGTCAGTAGCATTCTAACTTCTTCGGATTCCGAGAGAGGAAATCCTACTCTCTATTTGAACTATCTTGGGTCAAGTACTCAAAACAACGCGACTCAAGTATTTGCCGATGGTGAAATTCTGAGTGCAGAGGGAGATATTGTTAGTGGACTTCTAGGAAATGAAGTCATTGCAAGTGGAGAAGCATTTGGATCAACAATTGCCACTAGTGCGACTTCAACTGGTTCAGCATTTTCAATCTCCAACGGAGTTTACTTTATAAGAGGTCAATTTGTAAATGTTGAGGATGAAACTCTAATCCTAGATCAATATACAAATTCACCCTCATATAGAATTGGTCTTTACATTAATGAGGAGATTGTCACTCCAGATCAAGATGAGACTCTGACCGACAATTCTCAAGGGTATAATAACTATGCTGCACCTGGTGCAGATAGACTCAAAGTTAGCGTTTTTCTCTTCAAGAAGTCTCTGACAGATTTCAATGACGAAAACTTTGTAGAACTTGCCACCGTAGAAAATGGCATTTTAAAAACTATTAGAACTTCTTCTCAGTACAGTGTCATCAATGACGAACTTGCAAGAAGAACTTATGATGAATCTGGAAACTACTATGTAAAACCATTTGACATTGTTGTCAAAGAATCTCTGAATGATGGAGAAGGAAATAGAGGTCTTTTAGAAGCAGATCAAGTAACCTCAGGAGGTTCAGTTCCATCTACTGATTTGGCTCTATATCAAGTTTCCCCTGGAAAGGCATATGTAAAGGGATATGAGATTGAAACAGTAGGATCGACTCTACTCGACTTACCTAAACCAAGAACTACAAAAACAATTGAGAACCAATCAATTTTCTATAATACTGGTTCAACTCTCAACTTGAATAGAGTATATGGAGCACCTTTAGTTGGTGCGGGAAATACTTATGTTTTGAGTTTAAGAGATGAAAGAGTTGGATCTGTTGATGGTGCAGTTGGTGCTGCTCAAACAGAACCTGCTGGTGCAGAAATTGGCGTTGCTAGAGTTTATGACTTTAGATTAGAGTCTGGTTCATACAATACTTCAAATGGAGATTTGAATGAGTGGAACATCTCTTTATTTGATGTTCAGACAATTACTAAGATTACTCTGAATGAAAATACTACACTAACAACTCCAACATTCGTAAAAGGAACTAATAGTGGAGCAACTGGATTCTTAAAAAATAGTATTACTGACAGCAATGTCATTGAACTATATGAGACTTCTGGCGATTTTATTAGATATGAAGGGTTTGAGTTTGATGGTATTGAAAATGGAAGAGTTGCTACAGCAATCACTTCTTATGGACTATCTGATGTTCAATCCATCTATGGTAAAGTTGGAGTAGGAACGACCTTTGCTGCTGATGTTATTCCTTCAACTGAATCTACAATTGGTATCGCCACAATTTCCACTGTAAATGCTAGTGGAGAAAGCACAGTAATCTCAGCAAACCCACAGTTCCCCGGATTAGTTAGCGTTGGTGATCTTGTCAGTTACACGAGTACTGATGTCAATCAAAGTTTTACAGATCCGGTTTTTGCTACTGTTCAAACGGTCAATGATGCAAGTATTGTTATTTCCGGCGTTACAACTGTCACTGGAATTTGCGAAGGAAGACTCCCAACAACTGGATCAAGAATTGAAGTAACCGATTTTAAAGTTCTTGGAACTAAGTTATCAACATCAAGTGATAGTACTCTGTATACAGCGTTGCCTAAAGAGAATGTTTCTTCTCTTACATTGAATGATTCATTCATCACTCTTAGAAAGTATGCGACAGTAGACATCGTAGATAATGAACTATCTGCTGTGGTTACTTCTGGTACAAATGAAACATTCTTACCATTTGACGAAGAGCGGTACTCTCTTGTTAGATCTGATGGATCTACAGAAGTATTGGCCGCAAATAAACTTGCTCTTGCAAATAATAATACAGAACTTCAAATTTATAACCTGGGAAGTGATGACACTGGAGCACAGTTAATCTATACAGTCAAAAAACTCAAACCAGTTGCTAAGAAAAAGAAGAAAAATAGAGTAAATTCTGTTATTGTTGATAAGTCAAAATTAGTTGCTTCTGGTGTTGGCGCAACAACACTTAATGATGGTCTCACATATGGAAATTATGCGTTTGGAACAAGAGTTCAAGATGAAAGAATTTCTTTAAATGTTAGTGATGTTGTTAGCATTCAAGCAATCTATGAATCTACAGATACTTCTCCAGCATCTGCTCCGACTGTTATTTTGGCATCTCTCTCTGGCCCCCAAGGAAAGACAAGTGATCTCTTGATTGGTGAAAAATTTAGAGGACTTACAAGTGGTGCTGTTGGTGTAGTCGCGGAAAAATTAACCGATACCAAGATTTCATATATTCCAAAAAATACCAACTCTCTTATTGAAGGGGAGACTGTTACCTTTGGCGAAACAGGACTTGATGCTACTGTTTCTGTTGTAGATGAACCAAGTTTTAATATATCTAAAAACTTTAAGTTCAGCACTGGACAGAGAGGATCATTTTATGGCGGTTCCTCTATAGTAAGAAAAGATGGTATTGATGCTCCAACTAGACAATTGAAAGTATATTTCACTAATGGTTATTTTGAAGCAGCAGATACAGGAGACATAATCACCACTAATTCATACAGTGAATTTGATTATGTAAAAGATGTTAGATCTGTTGATGGAAATAGAAACACTGATATTATTGATATTAGGCCAAAAACTTCTGATTATACTGTAACTGAGGGTGCAAGATCACCATTTGAGTTCTATGGAAGAGCATTTAATGGGGCAGGAAATTCATCAAGCGTACTTTCTTCTGATGATGCATTTGATGTATCATTCTCATTCTATCTTCCAAGAATTGATAGAATTTTCTTAACTCAATCTGGCAAATTCCAGGTTCAATATGGTGTTCCATCTGAAAAGATTGAAAGACCTTTGGCTGTTGATGATGCTATTGAAATAGCGACTGTTACTCTTCCACCATATCTTTACGATACTTCTCAGGTCAAATTAGATTTCTTACAACATAAGAGATATCGCATGTCCGATATCAAGAATCTTGAGAATAGAATTAGAAATCTTGAGTATTATACTGCACTTTCTCTGCTTGAGACAAATACTGCAAACTTCTTTGTTCCCGATAGAGATGGTCTTAATAGATTCAAGTCAGGATTCTTTGTTGATAATTTTACATCTCTGAACGCACAAGAAGAATCAGTTCCATTTAGAAATAGTTTAGATGCTGAGTTAAAAACTTTAAGACCACAGCACTATACAAATGCAATTGATCTGATTCAGGGCCCAGTAGTAAATGTAAATGCCGATGCTGATTTGTCAGTTGAGCAACCAGAAGGCGTCAATGTAAGAAAGTCTAATGATATTATTACTCTAGACTATGCTGATGTTGAGTGGCTTAGACAATCATTTGCCACAAGAACTGAAAGTGTAACTCCTTTCTTGGTAAGTTTCTGGCAAGGAACCCTTGAATTGACTCCAGCATCTGATACTTGGGTAGATACTGTAAGACTTGAAGCAAAAATTATTGATGTTGAAGGTGATTATGAAAATGTGATGGCAAGAGCTGTTGAGGAACAGGGCGTTGATCCACAGACAGGTTTTGCCCCAACGATTTGGAATGCCTGGGAAACCAACTGGACAGGTAAAGAAGTAACTGAAACAACGAGAACCAGAACAACAAATGTTCCCACATCTGTAAATCGTCAAGGTCCTGGAAATAGAAACATTTATAGAACTTGGGTACAAAATGTCAATGCGGATGTTATTGAAGAAACTTATAGGGAAGTAAAAGATACTGGAGTAATGTCCAGAACTGGATCTAGAACTATTGTTACTGAACATTTTGATAGAGAGTCTGTAGGAGACAGAGTTGTAAGTAGAAATGTTGTTCCTTATATGAGGTCCAGAAATGTTCAATTTGAAGCTAAAAAACTCAAACCACTCACAAGACTTTATGCATTCTTTGATAGTGCTAATGTAACTAAGTTCTGTGTACCTAAATTACTGGAAATTTCCATGACCTCGGGGACTTTTGAAGTCGGAGAAACTGTTGTCGGTTCCGTAATAAATGCGGGAACTGGACCTTCTAATGCAAATTCCCCAAGAATTACATTCAGAGTTGCTCAGGCAAACCATAAATCTGGACAATATGATTCTCCAGATAGAGTATATCGTCTTAGCCCATATAACTCACAACCATTACCTGAAGCATATTCGTCAACATCCACGATCCTTAATGTGGACACATTCTCTCTTGCAAATCAACCACAAGGCGATTTCTTCGGTTATGTTGAGAGAAACATGACTCTGGTTGGCAAAACTAGTGGAGCTCAAGCAACAATCACGGATGTAAAACTTATCTCTGACATTGGTTCAACACTTCAAGGTAGTTTCTTTATTCCTGATCCAAATGTAAGCACGAATCCAAGATTTGAAGCAGGAACAAGAGTTCTCACATTTGTTAACAGCAGCACCAATAATCAAGAAACTGCAACAACAATTGCAGAGGAAGGATATGTATCTAGTGGAACTATCGAGGCTGTTCAAGAAAATATCGTTTCTGTAAGAAATGCTAGAATTCAAAACAAACTTGAATTTGAAGATCAAGCAGTTTCTAGAACAACTGGAACCCAGTTGGTTAATAGTCGCGTAATTGGAAGAACTCCAGTTCAACAAAGAGTCCACTATTGGTATGATCCCCTTGCACAATCCTTCTTGGTTGATGATGATACTGGAATTTATCTCACCAAGTGTGATATCTTCTTTAGATCAAAAGATGATTCAGATGTTCCAGTAACTCTCCAAATCAGGACCATGAATAATGGTCTGCCAACTCAAAAGATTCTACCATTCTCTGAGGTAACTTTAGACCCAGATCAGGTTAATCTTTCTGCGGATGGTTCTGTTGCAACTACTTTTGAGTTTAAAGCACCAGTTTACTTAGAGGGTAGAGGAACAGATTATGCTATCTGTGTTGCATCAAACTCTACTAAGTACAGCGTATATGTTTCAAGAGTTGGTGAAAATGACCTTCTTACTGATACATTTATTTCCAATCAACCATATCTTGGTTCACTATTCAAATCTCAGAATGCATCTACTTGGGAACCAAGTCAGTGGGAAGATCTTAAGTTTACTCTCTACAGAGCAGACTTTATTGAAAATGGATCTGTAGAATTTTATAATCCACAACTTAAAGAGGGTAATGGTCAAATTCCTACCCTTCTTGGCAATGCGCTTTCTATGAACTCTAAGAAGATTAGAGTTGGCCTTTCCACGACATTTAATGATCCAGATTTGACAATTGGTAATACTATTATTCAGATTGGTTCAGATGCTACCGCTAATTTCGTAGGAACTGCAGGAACTGCTGTTGGAAATATGAATGTAATCAATGCTGGTATTGGTTACACTGGACCATTTACATATACTGGTGTTGCTCTCACTACAGTAACTGGAAATGGTAGAAATGCCACAGCAAATGTTCAAGTAACTTCCGATGGAACTATCGGATTTGCTACAATTTCAACTCCATCTGGCGGTGGTTCTGGTTATCAAGTTGGTGATGTTTTAGGAATCACTACCATTGGAACTAATAATCTTGGTGCTGGAGCTAGACTTTCTATAACATCTATCGGAAGCAGCAGTGAACTGATTCTTGATAATGTCCAGGGAGACTTCCTCACTGGTGTTGGTAATACGATTCAGTTTATTAATAATTCTGGTGTCACAACAACATTAAATTATTCTTCTGGTGGTCCTATTGGTCCATGGCCAAGACCAACAGAAATTGCCGTTGAAACTGATGGTCTTCATTTTAAAGTCAACCATAAGAATCATGGAATGTATGATGATAGTAACACAGTTACTATTTCTGGGGTCGCGCCAGATACAAAACCAACTAAATTGACTACAGCATATACTGCAGATTCTACTGGAGCACTTTCCGTAGATAATGGCAGTTTGTTCCAACAATTTGAGAGTGTTGGCGTTGGAACTACAAATGTTGGTTATCTTCTGATTGGTGATGAGATTATTGGATTTACAACTGCAACTTCTGGTTCTATTGGTGGAACAATTACTAGAGGCAGTGACCCTAAAGATTATCCAGTTGGAACTCCTGTTTATAGATATGAACTTAATGGAGTTTCTCTCAGAAGAATTAATAAGTCGCATGAACTCGCAGATTCTACTGTTGCTGATTCAATCGGTTATGATCACTATAGATTGAAGATTGATATGTCTGCCGATGGTGCAGATAGAACTGCCGCATCTGGATGGCCAAAACTGTTTGTGAAGGAGAACAAGTCCACTGGTGGATTTGGCATTAAGGCAACACAAAATATGCCTTATGAAATTATTACACCCATTGTTCAAAATATTACTCCAGAAGGAACTAATATTTCAGCAACAATCAGAACAGTAACTGGTAAGAGTTTAAGTGGAAATGAAATTCCATTCCTTGATAATGGTTTTGAATCAATTTCTCTGAACAAACCAAATTATCTGTCATCCACAAGAATTATTACTTCGGATGTGAATTCATCAAATCTTTTAACTGCTCTTCCCGGAAACAAAGCACTTAATATGAGTGTTCAATTATCTACTACGGATACTCGCTTGTCGCCAGTAATTGACGGCCAAAGAGTTAGTGCGATTTTGACTTCAAATAGAGTTAATAGTGTTATTGAAGATTTTGCAACAGACTCAAGAGTTTCTGGTATTGAAGGAGATCCTTCTTCGTTCCAGTACATCTCCAAAGAGATGGGTCTTGAGAATGCAGCAACTTCAATTAAGATCATTACTTCTGCTCATATGAATCCATACACAGATATTAGAGCATTTTATGCCATTGGTAATGATTCTGGATTTGACCCAATCTTTGTTCCATTCCCAGGATGGGATAATCTTAATGATAGAGGAGAAATCATCAATCTTGAAGATTGTAATGGAAGATCTGACTCATATGTTGAGTTGATTCAGGCAACTGTTGGTGAAATAGCCGATTCTTTCCAAGACTTTACATTTACGAGAGATAATCTTCCATCATTCAAGCACTTTAGAATTAAACTTGTAATGACTTCCACGAGTCAATCATATCCACCTTCTCTTAGAGATCTTAGAGTTATCGCTCTCGCATAATTATGAAAGAATATGTAAAAGTAAAGGATCACCTGAGTTTAGTCAGGGATCCTCGGACTAATGCAATACTCAATACTAGCAAGTCTGAGTATGATGAATATATGAAGGCAAGAAAGAAAAATGCTTCAAAAGCAGAACGAGTTGAACAACTTGAAACTGATGTCAACGATATTAAAAATGATTTGAATGAAATTAAGTCTCTTTTGCTAGACCTGGCAAGAAAACAAGACTAAATATCAGTATAAGGAGAAATGTGTAAATGGCACAACCATCTACTAGGCAGGAGCTAATAGACTACTGCAAAAGACAACTTGGATATCCTGTTCTCGAAATCAATGTAGCCGATGAGCAAATTGATGATTTGGTAGATGACGCCATTCAGTTTTTCCAAGAAAGACATTTTGATGGGGTTTACGAAACATATTATAAGTATAAAATTACTCAAAGTGATATTGATAGGGGAAGAACTAGAGGTGGAAGTAATACTGCAGTAGGTATCGCAACCACTACAGCATCAGTAACAATCGCAGGAGATAGTTCTGCCACCACCTTTACCTTTGAAGAAAATAGCAATTATTTACAAGTTCCACCAAATATAATTGGTGTTACTAAGTTGTTTCATTTTGATGGGACAAATACAGTAACGAACAATATGTTCAGTGTTAGATATCAAATGTTCCTCAATGATATCTACTACTGGGGAGCAACTGAGATGTTGACCTATGCAATGACAAAGACATATTTGGAAGATATCAATTTCTTATTGACAACTGATAAACAAATACGATTTAATAAGCGACAAGACCGATTATATTTGGATCTTGATTGGGGTTCTGTTAATGCCGACGATTATCTCATTATCCAATGTCATTCAACATTAGATCCAAATGATTATGCAAGAGTTTGGAATGATTCATTCATCAAACCATATCTCACTGCTTTAATTAAGAGGCAATGGGGAATGAATATGATGAAGTTTACTGGAGTTAAACTTCCAGGTGGTGTTGAATTGAATGGTAGACAAATGTATGATGATGCAGAAAAAGACTTAGAAAAAATAATGGAGAAGATGTCAAATACATATGAACTTCCTCCATTTGATATGATTGGTTGATATTATGGCATTAAATCCTTTCTTTCTTCAAGGTGCTCCATCAGAACAGAATCTGATTCAGGACTTAATTAATGAACAACTTCGTATGTACGGAGTTGAAGTTCATTACATGCCCAGAAAATTTATTACAGAAAAAACTGTTATTAGAGAAGTTATTGAATCTGAGTTTGATGAGGCCCATCCAATTGAAGCATATGTAGAAAACTTTGAGGGATATGGTGATCAAACAACAATTTTATCTAAATTTGGAATTCAATCAACTCAAGAAATAACTCTTACAATTTCAAAAGAAAGATTTGAGAATTATATTTCTCCACTTTTAGCAGGAAAAGATAATATAAAAATTAGCAATAGACCTAAAGAAGGTGACCTAATTTATTTCCCACTTGGAGATAGATTATTTGAAATTAAATTTGTAGAGCACGAAAAACCATTCTATCAGTTACAGAAAGGATACGTATATACACTGAAGTGTGAACTCTTCAGATACGAAAACGAAGTTATCGATACCGATGTTGCTGAAATTGATGATTCTATTGCGGGAACTCTAGGTGCTTCTGATTCGGAACTCCTAGGTGGTGATGCAATGACAACACTCCTAACTCTTGTTGGGGTTGGAACAACTGCATTAGCAACTGTAGGATATATTTCTGATGGTGGCATTAGACAAATTAGTGTCACAAACCGTGGCGGTGGATATACTTACAATCCAAGAGTCGCAATCTCATCATCTCCAGGTGTAACTGGAATAGCAACTGCGGAGAGAATTTCTGGAATTGTTGCCTGCGAACTCAACGCAAATCCGGTTGCAGAATCTATTCAAAGAGTTCTTCTTACAAATCCAGGTTCTGGTTACACAGTTGCTCCTTCAGTTAGGTTTATCGGTGATGGTGTTGGAGCTGCTGCAACTGCGTCCATTGGCAATGGTGTTCTTGGAATTGTCACTATTACCGGTGGAGGTTCTGGTTATACGACAGCAACTGCACCACTCGTAACATTCAGTGGAATTTCAACAGTTTCTGCAGCTGCAACAGTTGTTGTTAGTGCTGCTGGAACAATTAGTGCAATTTATCTCACCAATGCTGGTCTGGGATACACTGAACCACCAACTATTACAATTGCAGCACCAAATCAAACTGGAGTTGGAACTTTCCAGAAGAACGAAATTGTTACTGGTTCTATTTCTGGTTCTACAGCAAGAGTTCTCAATTGGGTTGCCGATGGAGGATCGCTAGAAATCTACCGAGCAGATGGAGACTTTGTTGTTGGAGAGCAAATTGTTGGTTCTGCTTCTTCAGCAAGTTACAAACTTTCTTCCGCGTCTTATCCAGAAACAGGATTCACATCAAATGAAGAAATAGAGAGTGAAGCAGATAGTATTATTGACTTCAGTGAGAGAAATCCATTCGGTATGCCCTGAGCCCATAAATAATAGTTAAACAAAGAACCGATCCAATGTTTGAATATTTTTATAACGAAATTTTTAGAAGAACCATTATATCATTCGGTTCTCTGTTTAATGATATAGAAATTAAACAGGAAGATTCTTCTGGAAATGTAAATAACCAGTTTAGAGTTCCTTTGGCATATGGCCCTACGCAAAAATTCTTGGCAAGAATTACTCAACAACCAGAACTGAATAAATCAGTTTCTCTTTCTTTACCAAGAATGTCCTTTGAGTTTATTGGTCTTACATATGACCCGTCGAGAAAAGTAACGCAAACTCAAAAGTTTAAAAAAGCACTTACATCTGATAAGACTTCAATTCAAACTGCATATATGCCAGTTCCATATAATATGGAGTTTGAATTGGCTATTATGACCAAGTTAAATGATGATATGCTTCAAATCATTGAGCAAATTTTACCATATTTTCAACCCGCATATACGATGTCGGTCAATTTGGTAGAATCTATTGGCGAAAAAAGAGATATTCCCGTTACTCTTGAAAGCATTAGTATGAACGATGATTATGAGGGAGATTTTTCTACACGGAGAGCACTTGTCTACACTTTAAGATTTAGTGCAAAGACTTATTTGTTTGGCCCTGTTTCTTCTGCAAATTCCGATATTGTCAAAAAGGTATCTATTGGATATGTTGCTGGATCTACTGGAACAGGAACTCCACAAAGAGATCTCACATATGCTGTTGAACCAAGAGCAATTAAGAATTACACAGGAACAGTTCTCACAACTCTTGAACAAGACATTGAAGTTGGCGATGTTTTATTCAAGGTTGCAGATCCTTCCACAATTACAGAAAATACATACATTGAACTGGATGGTGAGGAATTGTATGTGCTTGATGTTCTCACTGATAGTATCAAGGTTAAAAGAGGGCAAGATAAGACAACTCCAACCAAACATGTTAAAGGGGAAGCGATTAAGTCCATTACAAATGCGGACGATGCACTCATTCAAGATGGAGACGATTTTGGTTTCAGTGTAAGTTATTGATAGAGAAATGAAAATGACAAAAAATTTTGATGAACTCAATGAAACTTTTGATGTTGCTGCAGACATCGTTTCTACGGATCCAGTAAAAGAAGAACCAAAGAATCTTTCTACTTCTTCTGTGGAAGATATAAAAAAAGATTATGAATATACGAGAGGTAATTTATATTCCATTATTGAAAAGGGACAAGAAGCAATTAATGGAATTCTTGAGTTAGCACAAGAGAGTGAAATGCCTAGAGCATATGAGGTTGCTGGTCAATTAATCAAAAATGTGGCTGATGCTACGGATAAGTTAATGGAGTTGCAAAAGAAACTTAAAGATGTTGAAGAAGAAACCCATACTAAAGGTCCAACTAATGTGACCAATGCTCTCTTTGTTGGTTCTACTGCAGAATTATCAAAACTTTTGAAGAATAGCAATATAGATAAAGACGAGACTAAATAGTTAAAAAAGGATCATGGCAGCAAATCCTGTTATTAATATAGTTATTCCTCAAGGTGCGGATTTTAGAGAAACTTTCACTTCAACCGAAAGTGATGGTTCTGCATCAAACCTTGCTGGTTATACTGGAACTGCTAGAATAAAAAAACATTTTAGTTCTACATCATCCACATCATTTTCAGTTTCAATAACAGGATCTACTGGAGAAGTATCAATTGCCATGACAAGTGGAGTTACAGTTGGACTAACTCCAGGAAGATATCAATATGATGTTCGTTTAGAATCTCCTTCAGGTGCAGTTTCTAGATTGGTAGAGGGGATGGCTTTGGTAGAAGCAGGCATTACTACAACATAATCATGCCAGTAGTTAGAAAAGTAACAACTTCAAATACAATAACAAAAAAATCAAGAATAACCAAACCGTCAATTAGATCTGTTCGTAATCCATCAGCTGCTGCTGAAATGGGAGATACTAATTTTGGAACATTAGATTCAACAAAAGATGGTTTATTAGTTACATATGACAGTGCCACCAATAAATTTGTATTATCAACTCCAGATGAGGCATTATTCCAATCAGCGTCAGATGCAGATATTGAAGATTCATTTATAACTCAGTTGGAAGACGAGTTGGATTTTGGTAGAGTTCAAGCAGGAGACATCGATGCAGGGAGTTTCTAATGGCAACTAGACTTAGAGATCTTGTTGATTTGGATGTTGCTCCACTTACAGCAGCAAAAAATCGTTATATTATGAGATACAATTCAACCAGTGACAAATTCGATTTAATACCATTTGACACTGCATTATCTGTATCTGCTGAAGACGGAGATATTGATGATTCTTTTGTAGACCAGTTGGAAGTCGAAGTTGAACCAAGAGAAGGTGCAAACTTCAAATATGATGGAGGAAGTTTTTAGTCTAAATAGTAAAAAGTAATGTAAATTAAAGAAGATGGCGGCTCCCGTAATTCAGTTTAAGAGAGGCCTCCTTAGCAATCTCCCTGGACTGAGGGCAGGTGAACCCGGCTTTACTACCGACAGTTATGATCTTTATGTCGGCATCGATTCTACAACAGCAAATAATCAATTTGTTGGATCTGGTAGATATTGGTCAATTAACTCTGCCACAGTTGGCAGTGGAGTTAACTTAGTAGAAGGCACTGATAACGGTACTTCTTTCATCACCCTCAAAGCACCTGATAGTCTTGCGGGTATTGTAACATATACAATGCCAGGGACAGATGGTAGTAATAATCAGGTTCTTGCCACAAATGGTTCTGGAACTCTATCATTCATTGATGCAGTAGCTACTTTAACAGTTGGTGCTGATTCTGGTTCTGATGACACTGTTAACCTTTTAACCGATACATTAACCTTTACTGGTGGGGAAGCCATTGACACCACAGTAAGTGATAATACAATCACTATTGCTGCAGAAGATGCAACAGACTCTAATAAGGGTGTTGCATCATTTGATAATGGAGATTTTTCAGTTTCGTCTGGAAATGTAACTCTTGCTGATAGTGCTAGTGGTGCTGTTCTCACGATTGCTGGAACTGATGCCGAGGTTAATGTCTCTAGATCAAATGGAACTGTAACGGTTGGTCTACCTGATGATGTTACTATTGCTGGCATTCTTACAGTAACAAGTTCTCTGGATGTCAATGGAGCAACGCACGATATTGCTGGTGTTGTTGAGTTAGATAATATTAATGTTGCTACAGCAGCTACAGTAGCAACCGCAACGATTACAAATGCAACAATAACCAATACTACATTTGGTAGCGGAACTGCAATCACTTCGGTTGATACTGATCTTTCCACCGTTTCTTCTTCTGATGATACCTTAGCATCAGCAAAGGCAATTAAATCTTATGTTGATTCTCAAGTAACCGCTCAAGATCTTGATGTTGCTGGAGATTCTGGAACTGGTGCTGTAGATCTTGATTCACAATCTCTAACTATTGCAGGTACTGCAAACGAAATTGAAACATCTGCTTCTGGTCAAACAGTAACAATTGGTCTTCCTTCTGCTGTTACAGTTACAACTTCAGTAACAACTCCAACCGTTCAAGCATCTGCTGTTAAGGCAAATGATGGCACTGCCGCTATTACAATTACCGATAGCACTGGTGCTGTTGAACTTGCTCAGAACTTGACTGTTGCTGGAAATCTTTATGTCAATGGTTCAACAACGCAGGTTAATACTTCTCAGACAACCATTGAAGACCAACTTCTTGATCTTGGTATGGTTGATGGATCTGCGCCATCATCTGACCTAAATAAGGACATTGGTGTTCTGTTCAACTATTATTCCGGTTCTGCTAAAAAAGCAGGTGTTTACTGGGATGATAGTACTTCAAGAGTTGTTGTTTCCGCAGATGTTTCAGAATCTTCTGGAGTTCTGACCAATAACACTGGTGGTGCATTAGAAGTTGCTTCTCTGTATGTCTCTGGTTGCAGTGGCACAACTGATGAAGTAATTGGATGTGATGGCAACACGATTGTAATCACAAACGCAACAATTGATGGCGGTTCCTTCTAATATCCACCATATAATCTAAATAGAGGGAGTTAATCTCCCTCTTTTTTTATGGATGAACAGGATTATAAGAATTTGATTGCAATATATCAGAACAAATATTTTGATGCTATTAATCAAAATATTGCTTTAGAAGCAAGAGAATTAAAGTATAGACAAACTATTGAAGGTCTTAATAAAACTATTGCAGAACTAGAAACAAAGTTACCAAAGACAAAAAGAACAACTAAAGACGCAGGAGATTTCGCATAAATATTAAAAATGCCAGTATATACTGGTAGAAATGACTACATAGACGCTTAAAAGATGGCAGATCCAATAATCAAGCTAAAACGGTCGGCTGTATATGGCAAAATTCCGACCCCGGGGCAGCTGCCACTAGGAGAAGTAGCTCTCAACACTTACGACGGATATCTCTACGCATCCAAAAATGTAGGTATTGGAACAACAGTTATTGTCATCAACCCATTTAGGGTAGGAACAGGAACTGATAGTTATAACGCATATTTTACTGCAGGAAATATTGGTATTGGTTCTACACAACCATCGGTAGCTCTAGATGTTAATGGTGATTTAAAAGTTACTGGCGCATTTTATGATTCCAATAATGATTCAGGAACTAGTGGTTATATTCTCAAGTCAACAGCAACAGGAACTGATTGGGTAGACCCATCTACAGTTGGAACTCAAGGAATCCA